>Ga0209417_1000108_pt1 | contig 221411 bp, 195 predicted proteins | sample RifGroF2_FD_184002 | JGI IMG/M metagenome (GOLD analysis project Ga0209417, IMG submission 184002) | Groundwater microbial communities from Rifle, Colorado, USA - Groundwater F2 (SPAdes) (version 2) | ecosystem: Environmental > Aquatic > Deep subsurface > Groundwater | place: Rifle, Colorado... | reverse complement strand
CTACTCTCCAGAGTATTTGCTGTCGTGGAAAGAGAAACTCCTTATGTTAATACAGTAAGATATTTTAAGTAAGAATGTTAAAAACTTATGAGAAAATTATTTGCTTTAACCATAGAATACCGGCAGGTAGGTATCCCCCAGGAATGATTATCTCCATTTTAATACATTAATCTAATATACAGGATTTTACAAAAAGGTGTCATTGGTAGACCTGTTCGAAATACTCATGTTCCGATGCTTCTGTTTACAATACTTTTTCATGTCACTCTTACTTTTTGACACATCCACCACATCAATAGTCCACGGGCGACCATGAACAGGTTGAGTGCGAACCACAAGGCGTTATTGCCCCAACTATTATCGGTAAGGTGGTATGCGGGGAGAAAAATAACCAGTGAAGAAACGATCATGGCATTCCGCATTTGTTTGGAAGCGGTGACGCCGACAAAAATACCGTCCCAAATCAACCATCCCAGAAGGGGAACGGTGATATTGGTTACAATACCGGGTACCGCCAGCTTAAGTATACTTTCATAGATACTTCCGTGAAAGACCACCTATTTCTTATGAAGTCCGCACTCTTTTGTTTCCGGATTTTCCCACCACCAACGGCCGGCACGAGTCTCTTCACCGGGTTCTATGGCACGTGTACAAGGCTGGCATCCAATGCTGGCAAAGCCTTTTTTATGAAGAGGGTTGACCGGAATTTTATGTTCATTAATGTAATCCCAGGTTTGCTTTTCGGTCCAGTCGATGAGTGGGTTGATCTTGAGCATGTTGTTGCCGGCATCCCACTCCACCACCTGCATGTTTTCGCGTGTAACCGATTGTTCACGCCTCAAGCCGGTGATCCAGGCATCCAACCCTTGCATGGCCCGGGCAAGAGGCACCAGTTTCCGTAACCGACAACACAACTTGCGGTTTTCAATGCTGTCGTAAAACAGGTTGATGCCTTTTTGAGTAACCATTTCTTCAACTTCGTGGGCATTGGGAAAAAAAACCTCCAGGTTGATCTTGTACTTTTTGGAAGTACGATCCATCAGATCGTACGCTTCTGGAAAAAGCCGCCCGGTGTCGAGCGTAAATACCCGGGTAGAAGGATCAACGTCTGCCACCATTTGGGTAAGCACCTGGTCTTCCAGTCCCAGACTTGTGGAAAAGGCAATCTTACCTTTAAATTTCTCCAGGAAGAAGGCTACAATTTGTTGTGCTGATGCCCCGGAAAGCTGATCATTCCAGTCGGCTATGGTTGATGCGTCGATCATTTTTATGATTTTAGGCAAAAATAGTGTTTTCCTGAAAAAGAATACCAACCGATTTTACGGATTGATTTTGACAATAGCCTACTTTTGCGCCAAAAAAATATGGTCCTGTTATTTCTCACCTCATCCGAAATGCCTGATCTGCTTCCTTATGATCAGGAAACCATTAAAAGTTTAACTCAACAAGGTATTGATGTTGATATTTTGGATTGGGAAAAGGTGATTCATACAGATTCCGCAATACTCAGAAATTACAAGGCCATCATCATCCGTACCATCTGGAATTACTTTAAAAAACCGGAATCGTTTATCGAAATGCTTGATTTCTGTGAGGAGAACAACCTTCCATTGCTCAACCCGGTGAATATTGTCAGGTGGAATATGGATAAACGGTATTTGCAGGACCTACAAGATGATGGAATTGAACTCATTCCAACGAAGTTTATTTTCAAGCACCATGAAAATGTATTTCAGAAAGCCATCAACCGAGGTTGGAAAACGATGGTATTAAAGCCCATGATTTCAGGAGGTTCCTATCACACTTTCGTGATAACGGATCAGGAAGGGAAGCGATTTGATGAACTTATTGAAGAATTCTATCAAAACCGTCCTTATTTGCTTCAGGAATTTATACCCGAAATCGCCAACGGAGAAATCTCGACCCTGTATTTTGCCAATGGATACAGCTACAGCATTAAAAAAGTACCCCAAGCCGGTGATTACCGGGTACAATTTAACTATGGCGGACAATATCATGTTTGCCCGGTTGATCCACAAATTCAAGCTATTGCGCAAATAATTCAAGAGCGTTTAAACAGCACAACCCTCTACCAAAGAGTTGACGGCGTTTGGAGAGACGGCCATTTTTTACTCATGGAAGTAGAACTGATTGAACCTGATTTATATCTGGGTCACCATGAAGAAGCGTTGAATGAATGGGTGAAGAATTTAATGCTTTTATGAGCAGGAAATACTGCCCTAGGATATTATTTCACCCCTGATTTACCGGCTTCATTATTATTTTTGAAGCATAACCAAACTCAGTAAGCGCTTTTTAATTTTTTTTATCATTTACTACATAGCAAGTACCGAAAGAAGGTATCCGAATTAAAAATGCTAACTATTAATAAAGAACAAAAATTCTATTATGCACATGTACATGTGCTTCTTATTAATATATTTGCACAAACACATGTGCAATGAACGACCTTTTAGAATTATCAGAAAAGTATATTGGGCAGGTACAACTTAACTTTACCAGATACTTGCTTCATGAAATCAACTGGAACAACAGGCTTATTGGGATTAAGGGAGCTCGCGGGACTGGTAAGACCACCCTGCTTCTACAATGGCTTCGAAGCAGGGATTTAAGTCCTGGTGAGGCCGCCTACTTTTCTGTAGATGAGTTGTATTTCACTACCCACAGTTTGGTTGAAACTGGTCGCGAATTTTACAATAAAGGCGGAAAAATTATTGTTTTTGATGAGGTTCACAAGTATCTCAATTGGGCGAGGGAAATTAAAAACCTTTATGACCGCTATAAGGACTTACAGATTATTTTTACAGGATCGTCCATCATCGACATTTCAAAGCAAGAAGGAGACTTGAGCCGCCGTGCCATCGTTTATGAACTATTCGGATTATCATACAGGGAATACCTGCAAATGAATGGCGTGATAGATCTAAAAGTAATAAAACTGGAAGAAATTGTTAACTCAAATGCAAACATCCGAAGTTTGTTTCCTGCAACCTTCAGGCCAATTGAGCACTTCGAATCTTATTTGGCTTATGGTTACTATCCTTTTTCAGCGGAAGATATGGATGGTTATCACCTTCGTCTGCGACAACTTATACGACTTATCATTGAATTTGATATGGCGGAACTAAAAGGCTTTGATATTAGAAACGCAAAAAAAATGCTGCAACTGGTTACGATCGTAGGTCAGCAAGTACCATTTAAACCCAATTTGATCAAACTCGCAGAAAAAAGCCAGATCCACCGCAACTCCATTTCCAGCTATCTCTTTTTTTTAGAAGAGGCTCGTTTGATTCGTATGTTGTATCCCTCCGGTATTAGTATTGCGACCCTGCAAAAGCCAGAAAAGATTTTCATGAATAACACCAATTTAATGTATGCTCTGGCTTTTGGCCAACCTGACAAAGGCACCTTAAGAGAGACATTTTTTCTCAGCCAGTTGGCAGTAAGGCATCAGGTTCGACAACCTAAATCTGGCGATTTTGAGGTCGATGGAAATTATATATTTGAAGTGGGAGGGCGGTCAAAAAGTCAAAAGCAAATACGCAACCTTACTAATGCTTATGTTGTTAAAGATGACATGGAATTTCCCGCGGGCAATGCAATACCTTTGTGGTTATTTGGTCTTTTGTACTGATTTTTAATTTTATATTTCACCCTGCCCTGGGATCCCCCTTCACTCCTAATTTCGCCAGCTTTATCACTTCTACCGATGCATAACCAAACTCCGAAACTACCTTGCCCAGAATCAGATAAACGCCATGTCCGCGAAAGGGATAGTTCCTGAGTGAATCGGGAAAGTGTGTGGTATCGAAAAACTCACAACTGGCATCGGTAAAGGTGCCGAAATGCATGAGCTCGCCTTTGATGGTTTTCACATATTTAATGGTGACCAGCAAACCCACCATCCGCACAACAGTACCTACCCTGTTGTCCAGTTCACAAGCCATAATTTCACCCCGGAAGGAGGTGTTAAGCAAATCGAAATAGCTCATGGTAAGCGGAAAACCCAACAATTCTATCTCGTCGTAGGCATCTTCCAACGGGTTATACTCCAGGGTCGGGAGTTGAAACTGTTTACTTCTGCTCTCGAACAGCCGCAGGTTTTTCGGGACAGGCTTGGTGCTTTTCTGAAACAGGTGCGCCTCCCACAGCAGTTGTGCCTTGCTTTTTCCGGTAAACCGGAAAGCGCCAATACGGATTAACAAAATCAACTGCTCCATGCCGGGATTCACACGCCGTATCAAATCCTCCAGATCGGTAAAGGGTCCATTCTGCACGCGTTCGTCAAGCATTTTCCTGGTGAACTTGGTTTCAAGCCTGGCCACATGGATAAATCCAGTAAAAATATCCTTTCCGGTAATGGAAGTCTTTTCGTAACTGCGGTTTACACAAGGCAGATGCAAATTCCCGCCCTGGCGACGCGCCTCATAAAAATACACCCAGGTATGGTAAAAACCGCCAAAATTGTTGATCACCGCCACCTGAAACTCCAGCGGAAAATAGGCTTTCAGGTACAGGCTCTGAAAACTCTCCACCGCATACGAAGCCGAGTGGGCCTTGGAAAACGAATACCCGGCAAAGCTCTCAATCTGCCTCCACACTTCACGTGTGATCTCCTCAGGAATTCCACGCTCACGGCAATTGTTAAAAAACTTATCGATGATGTTCTGAAACTCACTCTTCGACCTGAACTTACCGCTCATGGCGCGGCGCAGCACATCGGCATCACCCAGATCGAGTCCTGCAAAATGATGGCACACCTTCAGCACATCTTCCTGATAAACCATCACGCCAAAGGTTTCCTCCAGTTGGTCCTTCATCACCGGATGCAGATAGCGCACACTTTCGGGATGATGAAAACGCAGAATATACTCACGCATCATGCCCGAACGTGCCACTCCCGGACGGATGATGGAGCTGGCAGCCACCAGCGTAAGGTAATTGTCGCAACGCAGTTTTTTGAGCAGCCCGCGCATGGCCGGGCTTTCGATATAAAAACAACCGTTGGTTTCGGCCTTCCTCAACTGATCGCGTACTTTGGGATCATGTTTAAATTTCTCCACCTGGTGGACATCCACTTCGATGTCGCGGTTGGCCCGGATGATGTCCACAGCCTCTTTGATGTGGCCAATGCCCCGCTGGCTGAGGATATCGATCTTTTCAAAGCCAATGGATTCGGCCACGTACATATCCCACTGCGTAGTTGGAAATCCTTTGGGAGGCAGATCGAGGGCGGTGTAGGCCGTGATGGGTTCTTCGGAAATGAGGATACCACCGGCGTGTATGCTGCGTTGGTTGGGAAAATCTGTCATCATCAACGCGATGGAATGGATGTGGCGGGTGAGTTCGCTCTTGCCCACTTCCTTCATGGGATTGGCCGTCAGGGCATCAATCTCGCCTTTGGGCAAACCATGAACTTTTCCCAACTCACGGTAAATGGATTTCCCTTTAAAAGTAACTGAGGTTCCCAGAAAAGCTGTGTGCTTGCGGCCATAACGCTTAAAAATGTACTCTTGTACCTCTTCCCGGTCTTTCCATGAATAGTCAATATCAAAATCGGGCGGACTGGTGCGCTTGGGATTGAGAAACCGCTCAAAATATAAATCCAGCTCAATTGGATCCACATCGGTTATTTTAAGACAGTATGCCACCATGCTGTTGGCACCACTGCCCCGCCCCACATGATAGTATCCACGCGACATGGAGTACCGGATGATATCCCAGGTGATAAGAAAATAAGCCGAAAACCCCAGGTGATGAATGATTTCAAGTTCGCCATGCACCCGCTTCAATGCTGTTATATTGCTTGGTTTGTATCGGTATTTGAAGCCATCCAACGCTAACTTTTCAAGCAGCACCCGGTCATCTTGCAGGTTTCCGGTAAAGGTTTTCTTGTTTTTAATGCTTTGATAATCAAACTCGAAGGAACAATTATCAAGCAGCTGCCGGGTATTTTTTATCAGTTGAGGATAAGCCTCAAAGGACTTTTCAAGCGCTTCAGGCGACACAAAAACCTCATCCGAAGGAGCGTGCATGTGTGGTTTCAGGTGACTTAACAACAGGTTGTGGTCGATGGCCCGAAGATTTTTGTGCAAGTACCAGGAAGCTTCATCGGTAAAGGTAACGGGCTGTAATGCCATCATTTTTTCAAGTGCGCGGGTTTTTACTTTGATGAGCTGATTTATTTGGGCAGGTTTTACACCGATGTATTCATGAGCGAGCAACTCTCTTTCAGGATTGAAGCCATAAGGGTAGATCAAAAAAACCTCCGAGAACTCCTGCTGTAAGCTGCTCATGTTGCCTTTGGGGAATTCTTTCTCTTTCAGGTTAATGGCGGTCATGAAATCGTTGAGTTCCATAAAGCCTTTGTTATTGCGGGCGATCCCAATAAACAGCAACTTATCGCCATCGCGGAACTCCATCCCTGCCACTGGTTTGATACCTGCTTCTTGCGCCAGCCGCGCAAAATCCAGTATCCCCGAAGAGTTGTTGATGTCGGTGAGGGCCATCGACTTCACACCCAATGCGGTTGCCTGCTCTAACAGTTGTTCGATGGAACAGGTGCCGTAGCGCAGACTGTAGTAGGAGTGTGTGTTAAGGTACATGGTTGTGGATTTAAAAACTTTTCCAAAGCTTTAAACTTTGGAAAAGCTCTGACTTATACCGAAGGCGGGCGACAACTGATCCCCCGCAGAATGGACTTGGCCCCATAGCGCAGGCGAATCTGGTCCATGGCCTTGTACAAATCCGGCATATGCGGGTCTTCGTCAAACAGATCGAGTTGTTGGTTTCCACCCACCAACTGACTAAACCGAACGCCAATCAGTCGGATGAGCATCCTCCGGGTATAAAGCCGTTCGAAAAGGCTCAGTGCCGTTTTAATCAGCACATGATCGAAAGAGGTGTACGGCAACTGCTGTTGCAGGGTATGGGTATCGAAGTTGGAATACCTGATTTTAACCGTTACACAACCGGTAAGAAACTGCTTCTTCCTCAGTTCAAAAGAAATTTTATCTACCATCGAAATCAAGAGGTTACGCAAAAGCACCACATCGGTGGTATCCTGATTAAAGGTATGCTCGGTGCTGACGGATTTCCGTTCGGAATATTGCACCACCGGCGTGGGATCGATGCCATTGGCCTTGTTCCACACCACCAATCCGTTTTTGCCCATCACCTGAATCATCATCTCCGGCGGAATCATGCTGAGGGTCTGGATGGTGGAAACGCCCATGGAGCGAAGCAACCTGAAACTTTTGTTGCCGATCATGGGGATTTTACGGATAGATAACGGAAACATAAACGGCTTTACCTGCTGTTGCGGCACATGGATGCCCCCATTGGGTTTGGCCTGTCCGGTGGCCATCTTCGATACGGTTTTGTTCACCGAAAGGCCAAAGGAAATGGGCAATCCTGTATTTTTGATGATGCGTTCGCGCAACTCCTGTGTCCACTTGAGTGAGCCAAAAAAGCGGTCCATCCCGGTGATATCCAGATAATGCTCATCGATGGAAGCCTTTTCGTACACGGGAGCCTGCTCGGCGATGATCTCCGTTACCAAACGCGATTGTTTGGAATACTGCTCCATGTCGCCGCGGATAAACACCGCATCGCTGCACAGCTGTTTGGCCATCCGCATGGGCATGGCCGAGTGCACCCCAAAACGACGGGCTTCGTAGCTGCATCCGGCCACCACTCCCCTGTCGGACATGCCCCCGATGATCACCGGCTTGCCCATAAGCTCCGAGTTATGCAGCCGTTCCACCGACACAAAAAACGTGTCGAGATCAAAATGTGCAATGGTTCTGTTATTTATTTCCATTTTTTTAGTCAGAATACTTGACAATTAAAATTAATGTTGTACTTTTGATTATTATTTAATCATTTATTTGATTGCAATATAATCATTTTTTTTAACTTTTGTCATCGTTAGCTAAGAAATTTTTAAACTAAAAACAGTTTCATCATGTATTTCAACAGCAACATCAAACTATTGCGCAAGCGCCGCAGCCGCACCCAGGACGAGGTAGCCTTTACACTCAACATGAAGCGCCCCACCCTGAGCGGGTACGAGAATGGGGTGGGGACACCCAACCTCGGAGCACTGATGCAGTTCTCCGAATATTTTGGCATTGCCATCGACACCCTGGTCAAAGTCAACCTGAGTACCCTCTCCGAGAGTCAGTTTCATCAGTTGGAGAATGGTTACGACGTATTTATCAAAGGGAGCAAACTAAGGGTGCTGGCTACGACTGTAGACGAAAACAACGAGGAAAACATCGAGTTGGTAAACGAAAAAGCGCGGGCAGGCTATGCCGTAGGCTATGCCGATCCTGAGTACATCCGCATACTGCCTACCTTTAAACTTCCGTTTTTATCGAAACAGAAAAAATACCGCACCTTTCAGATCAGTGGCGACTCTATGCTGCCCATCCCCGACGGTTCGTATGTTACGGGAGAATATATCCAGGACTGGAATTTCATCCGAAACCACCATGCCTACATCGTTCTCACCCACGAAGAAGGCGTTGTATTTAAGGTGGTGGAGAACAACATCAAAACCACCGGCTCGCTGAAACTTCACTCGCTCAATCCCCATTACGATCCATTCGATCTGGGTGTAAACCAGGTAAAGGAAATATGGAAATTTGTAAACTACATCAGTTCGCAAGTACCCGAACCCAACAAAGAAAAGGACCAGATGGCCGAAGAATTGTTGCTCCTTAAAAAACAGGTGCAGGCCATCCAAATGAAGTTGAACCTGTAAGCTGTATTCTTCATGAGTCAGTATGCCATTGTCGATATTGAGACCACCGGGTTAAGTCCGTCGACTGAAAAAATTACCGAAATCGCTATCCTGATACACGATGGGACGAAGGTAACAGAGACTTTTTCCACCCTCATCAATCCGGAGATGAAGATTCCCTACCGCATCACCCAGATGACAGGAATCAACAACCGGATGGTGGAAGATGCCCCCAAATTTTATGAGGTGGCAAAAAAGATTGTGGAGATTACCGAAGACAGAATTATCGTAGGTCACAACGTTCGTTTCGATTACAGCTTTATACGCAACGAATACAAAAGCCTGGGCTATGAATACCAGAGGCAAACACTTGATACCATTAAACTTTGCCGGAAACTCATTCCCGGCCAACCATCTTATGGCCTGGGCAATCTTTGCAAATCGTTAAAAATAGACAACCACGCCCGCCACCGTGCCGAAGGCGATGCCATGGCTACCACCAGGTTGTTTGAACTGCTGCTCAGCATTGAAGGTGAACCCGAAAAAGCAAACCTCACCGGAATGCAGTCGTCGTTAGGAAAATCACTCATCGAAAACCTGCCAAAAGAACCGGGTGTGTATTATTTTTATAATAAAGACAATGAACTGATCTACGTGGGGAAATCCATAAATATCCACGACCGGATTCTGTCGCACCTGAACAACAACCTGAATAAAAAGGCAGTCGAGATGCGCAATTCCATTACCGACGTTCAATTCACCCTGACGGGAAATGAGTTGGTGGCGCTGTTGTTAGAATCATCCGAAATAAAAAAACACCAGCCATTATACAACCGCGCCCAACGCAGGACATTCTATAACCAGGGATTGTACTCGTTTTTTGATGACGAAGGTTACCTGAATTTAAAAATTACCCGGGTCATCGCTTCACTCAACCCGCTGTACACCTACAGTTCGGTAAATGAGGGCAGGAACCATGTGGAGATGCTGATGGAAGAATACGGACTTTGTCAGAAACTGTGCGGCTTGTACGATACCCAGGGACCTTGTTTCCATTACCAGATTCACCAATGTAAAGGTGCCTGTGTGGGCGAAGAAACCAAAGAAAGCTACAATTTGCGGGTTCAGCAGGCACTGGATAATTACCATTTTGAACACCAGAACTTTTTATTGATCACGGCTGGCCGCCAGCCACATGAAAAAGCCATTGTAAAAGTAGAGAACGGACGGTACAAGGGATTTGGCTACGCGGACGAAACCTGTGACCTGAACAATCCGGATCTGTTACGCGAATGCATCACTTCCTATTCTGACAACAAGGAAGTGCGGCGGATTATAAAAAGTCACTTGCGGAACAACCCTGACGGGAAAATCCTGCTTTTTTAAGGCTGTGTTACCTTCTATTTTACAACCCTTATTAGCATAAACGCAGCAGTGTTCACATACTATATATCTGGTTTTGTGGACTTAAAAAAATATTAACTTCAAGGCTTGTCAGTTTTCAAAAAGATATTACTTTTGCCCACGGAGAGTTGGCAGAGTGGTCGATTGCGGCGGTCTTGAAAACCGTTGACCCGCAAGGGTCCGGGGGTTCGAATCCCTCATTCTCCGCCACCAGATTCCACGATACTTTCGTGGAATCTTTTTTTACATAGGGCTAATTATTGCTCCGAAATGATCGGAATAGTAAACGAAAACACGGAACCTTTTTCTCCTGATATACCACTCGGATCACTTTCTACCCAAATTTCTCCACGGTGTTTTTCAACAAACTCTTTACACAGTATCAGTCCCAATCCGGTACCGACTTCATTTTGCGTGCCATAAGTTGAGTAATTTTCGTCGATACGGAACAATTTAGCTTTGACTTCATCGGAAATACCAACACCATTGTCCTTCACTGTTACCAGCAAATTGCCCTGAACTTCCTCTGCCGAAACAACTATTTTCCCTCCCGGATAGGTAAATTTTATTGCATTGGCAATCAGATTCCTCAACACAGTACCAATCATTTCTTTATCAGCAAACAAGGTGATATACCCGGGCAAAATCTTTTGAATCGAAATCGACTTTTCTTCTGCAACTCCACTAACCAACGAAATTGCATTGTCAATTGTACTCGTCATATCAAAATTTGCAGGTTTAAACTGCATTCGACCGGTTTGAGAGAGTGCCCACTGCATCAGGTTGGTGAGTAATTCCATCGCCTGTTGCGACGATTGTTGAATAATTTGTGAATATTCTTCAACCGCCTTGTAATCCTTTTCTTTAACCAGTTCGACCAGAAGGCTGCTAAAACTAACAATGCAACCAAATGGGCTTCTGAGATCGTGAGCAATAATAGAGAAAAATTTATCCTTTTCAGCATTTAGCCTCTGAAGTTCTTCATTTTTCAGCCTGATCTCCTCCCCTTCCATATGCTGCCGTGTAACGTCTCTGGAAATGCCGAAAGTTCCCATGATATTCCCTTCCCTATCTAACAAAGGCATTTTCACTGTTGAAACCCAGGTGTCCGGACGATCCTCGTATGTTTCTTTTTCTTCAATACTCAATGGTTTTCCTGTACGGATAATTTCCTGTTCATCTTCAAATGCACGTTTTGAGTGCTCGTCGGTAAAGAAATCCAAATCTGATTTGCCGATTGCCTCATCAGGATCGTCCAATCCGAACAATTGGGCTTGAGACTTGTTTATTTTAACAAACCTGCTTTCCAAATCTTTAAAATAGATATGATCAGGAAGATAATCCATCAGTGTCCGCATGAGATGTTGTTGCTTTTCAAATGGCTCATCGTTCTTCTTCTTTTCAGAAATTTCAGCACTCTTGCCGATAAATGCTTCGGGTTTACCTTCATAATCTTTTATTAAAGCCGTCATTTGCCTATTAGTCTGTAGGATATCCCTCAGACTTTTACGATGCATGAGCAGATAAAAAAGAAAAAGCAACAAACTGAGCACCAATCCTCCTACAAGAAAAGCAAGTGTTTTATCGTATACCGACAGCCAAGGTGCGTTGTATTGAGATATGTATAAAATCCCATTTGTATTGTCGGATTCCAGCTCCTGTATTCCGATCAGTTCATCAGCGTACTTAAAGTTTACAACAGAAAATTGCCAGTCTCCTGTAGTTGCAGTATCAGAAAATGTGTTAGGTAAAGAATCATTCAGAAATATCAAAGGTGTACCATCGGACCGGGAAATCAGTTTTGAATTCATGTCCTCACAAAACATCCCGAACTTCTCTTTTTCCTGTTTTTTCGCCTGTTGGTATGATTGGTAGCTTACAATTGCCGTTATTAAAAACCCTCCGATCAGAATCAGGTTGGCATACAAAACATATCTATAACCGGGTTTTAAGGGTAATTTCTGATTTTCTGAACCTACTCTCATATCAAAATGAATTTGTAGGTAAAATACAACAATTTATTATATACCAACAAAACACACTTTATAAAAAATTCCCATTTTTATCAAACCATCCTCATATGTCGGCCCAATTAATTATCAATGTGCATATTGTGAAAAATGATTTACAAACAGGTAAATGGCAGAAAACTATGGAATTAATTTATCTGAGGATAGAAAATACAACTTACTTTTTAATTCCGTTACTTTGCAAAATATTACACGACAATTTTCCGGGATTGTACATGACAAACGCAATAATTTTAATGTATGTTTCATGGGCAACAACCATTCTGGCTGTGGTACTCATGTGTTTTATTCCTTCTGCAAAAAAATCAATCCTGGCAATCGTTACGGTGATCATCAATGCCATTGTAACAAGCATTCCTGCGATCCAGGCGTTGGGAGGCGCCACAAGTGATTTTTCCTTTTACGCGGGAACTTTTTTAGGCGATGTACCCATCCGGATTGATGGCCTTTCTGCATGGTTCATCCTGATCATCAATTTTACTTCCGTAACCGGGATTATCTATGGCACCGGTTATTTAAAAGCTTATAAAAACACGGCTTCTAAACTCAGTTTACACTGGGTGTTATTTATCCTTTTTCATCTTTCAATGGTTTGGGTAACGCTTTTACAAAATGGGTTTGCCTTTCTCATTGCATGGGAAATTATGTCGCTTACCTCGATGCTGCTCGTCATTTTTGATGGCCATAATACAAAAACCTTGCAAGCGGGTATTAATTACTTTGTCCAGATGCACATCAGCATTGTGTTTTTAACCATTGGATTTCTATGGGTTTACCTTGAAACAGGATCCTTTGGTTTTGATGCGTTTCAAACATTTTTTGCCTCCAACAACAACCTCTGGTTGTTTATCATCTTTTTTGTTGGATTTGGGCTTAAAGCAGGATTTATCCCGCTGCACAGCTGGTTGCCCCTTGCACACCCTGCCGCGCCTTCGCATGTGTCAGGTGTGATGTCGGGGGTGATTGTAAAGTTGGGTATTTATGGGTTGATCCGGGTGATTTCATATGTGCAATCTGATTTTATACTGTTGGGCGAAATCATTATTTCCATTTCCATACTTACCGGATTATACGGCATCCTCAATGCAGCTATTCACCGCGATTTCAAAAAAATGCTGGCCTATTGCACCATCGAAAACATAGGAATTATAGGCATTGGCATTGGTCTGGGCATGATTGGTCTGGGAAGCAATTCGCCATTGCTTTATTATCTTGGTTTTGGAGGAGCGCTCCTGCATGTATTGAACCATTCATTATTTAAATCGATGCTCTTTTTTGCTGCGGGTTCGGTTTATCAGCAAACCCATACACGCGACATGGAGCGTTTGGGCGGATTGATAAAAAACATGCCTCAAACCGCCATCATTTTTCTCATTGGAGCCATCGCCATCGCGGGAATCCCACCATTCAACGGGTTTGTTTCAGAATTTGTAATTTACAGCGGACTGATAGAAGGATTAAAGTCGGATAACATCAACCTGATCAGCTTGTTGATCCTGTCGTTCGCGGGTCTTAGCCTGATTGGTGGCCTGTCGATTCTAACCTTCACCAAATCGTTTGGAACCCTGTTTTTAGGGAACCAACGCGAAACCTTGCCTCACCAACCTCATGAAGTGTCGCGTATCATGCTTTTCCCTCAATATCTTATCATAGCGGTTATGCTCAGTATAGCCTTTGTGCCACAGTGGTACCTGGCCATCGTGGGAAATCTTTTATCAGGAATGGCACTGGTTTCCCATCCAATTGCTGAGGGATTTGAAGTCTCTTCCCTGGCTGTTTATTCAAAAACGTTGAGTCATATCAGTTTATATTCACTGCTCTTTATTGCAGTAATTGGTCTCTTTTGGATGATCAGACATTACTCACAAAAAAGCAAATCCATTATCGTGGGAAATACCTGGGGTTGCGCTTATGTGGCACCAAATAACCGGATGCAATACACCGGAAAATCCTACTCAAAACCGCTGGGTAAAATGTTCAGCTTTATGCTGATCGAAAAGAAAAGATACCCGGAAATCATGGCCGGGGAAATATTTCCTCAACCCAGAAAATACTCGTCGCACTACCTGGATTTTATTGAACATTATTTAATCGACAATGCAATCCGGCTCCTTTTGACGATTGTCAACTACTTTAAATTTATTCAAAACGGACGTGTACAATCCTATGTGATGTATGGCATCGTTTTTATACTTACCATCTTCATCCTGACACTGTTAAACCTTGTAAAATGACCATGATACCGGCCTTTTTAGCCATCGGTTTTTTTGTAATACTTACCATTCCTTTTCTAGGAGTAAAATACAAGGGAATACTGGTGTATATGGCTATCGTAGTCAATGCCGGCCTTACAGGATATCTGGCTATACAAGCATTGATGGGTCTGCCATTCGAAATTATTTTTCCAGGCAACATGGTCACCGGGGCCATTGCCCTTCGCCTGGATGCCTTATCCGCCTGGTTTATATTGATCATTAATTTTATTTTTATTACCGGTGGGTTTTATGGCTTATTTTATATGAAAGCTTATCAAAACCAAAGTAAAAACCTCAGTCTTCATGGTATTGCTTTTGTTTTATTGTATAGTGCCCTCATCAGCCTGACGGTTATCCAAAATGGGATGGTGTTTCTGATTGCCTGGGAAATTATGGCGCTTACTGCTTTTATCAGTGTGATTTTTGAACATGAGAAAATGGCAACCATCAAGGCGGGATTCAACTATCTCCTCCAGTCGCATGTGGCCATCATCTTCCTGATGCTTGGATTTATGTGGGCGGCTTACAAAACCGGAAGTTATGATTTTCAGGTGTTGAGTAACTACACGGCAGGTGAGAAAGGCGCTGCCACCGTCATTCTGTTTACCACTTTTTTTGTTGGATTTGCCTTAAAGGCAGGTTTTGTTCCTTTTCATACCTGGCTTCCCTATGCCCATCCGGCGGCACCGGCACACATTTCAGGAATCATGTCGGGAGTTATGATTAAAATAGGAATATTTGGCATCCTGCGCATGATGTTGGTCATTAAACCGGACTTCGCCATCATTGGTTACATTATTTTAGTGGTATCAGTTATTTCCGGTTTGTATGGCGTGATGTTGGCCATCGTTCAGCACAACCTGAAAAGGCTGCTGGCCTACCACAGTATCGAGAACATTGGCATTATCGGTATGGGTATTGGCTTGGGCAGTATTGGTTTAGGTACAGGCAACCTGGTTCTGGCTACCCTTGGATTTGCCGCCGCGTTGCTGCACGTCTGGAACCATGCCCTTTTCAAGTCGCTTTTATTTTTTACAGCGGGAAATGTATACCAGGCTACCCATACATTGAACATAGAGCAATTGGGTGGGTTGATCAAAAAGATGCCACAAACAGCATTCCTTTTCCTGATAGCTGCCATCGCTATCTCCGGACTTCCACCATTCAACGGCTTTATTTCAGAATTTATTTTGTACAGCGGGTTGTACCACTGGTTGCTGGATGCCAGATTATTATCCTTGGTAGCGATTGTATTCGCGATACTCGGGCTGGTGATGATTGGTGGCCTGGCGATGTTGTGCTTCACCAAAGCCTTTGGCGTGGTTTTTTTAGGAAACGCGCGGCAAACATTTAAACACGAAGTCCATGAAGTGTCGTTTCAACAACTGATTCCACTTTATTTGATTGCTTTTTTTATTGTCGCTATCGGGTTCTTCCCCGGTTTTTTCCTGAAACTGCTTATCGAACCTGTATCTTTACTTGCCGGAAACAGTGGGGTTGCCGGTATTTTTGAGACCAATACCATGCAGACCATGCAGCAAATCAGTTGGGCGGCCTGGGGCTTCATCGCGCTGATTTCTGTTATCTTCATGGTCAGGAAACTGGTATCGCGCAAACACACCATTGCAATTGAATCCACCTGGGGTTGTGGTTACGTGAAACCTACGGCCAATATGCAATATACGGCCAGTTCGTTTATCCGCTCCTATACTAAACTTTTCAAACCCTTGTTGTTATCGTATAAAAAAGAAAAGAATATCCAGGGTATCTTCCCCACCGATGGCTTTTTCGAGTCGCATCCTTACGATAAACTGGAAAAGTGGCTCTATGATACTCCCATCATGGAATTCAAATCTTTCATGAGCCGCTTTATCTTTCTTCAAAATGGACGGCTTCAGTTTTATATTTTGTACGGGATTATTTTCATTATTTCAATTATATGTATTCCAATTGTTTACGATATGTTCATCCACCTTATAGGTTACTTTAAACAACTATAATCATGTTGAGTTTTATTTTAATACTCATCGCTGGTGCATTCTTCACAGGCATCATAATCCGGACGAAGAGCGTAGCCTCCGGGCGCAAAGGGCCAGGCATACTGCAACCAATAAATGATGTAGTGCGACTTTTTAAGAAAGGAGCAGTATACAGCGGGACCACCAGCTTTATTTTTCAAATGGCACCTACCATTTATTTTTCATCGGTTGTCATGGCGATGATGTTGATTCCTTTTGGCCAATCGAAAGGGCTTATCAGTTTTAATGGCGACTTTGTGTTTTTCGCTTATGTGTTGGCATTGGGCAAATTTTTCAGCATCATATCTGCCATGGATACAGGCAGCAGTTTCGAGGGGATGGGAGCCAGCCGTGAATCTCTTTACTCCTTGCTTGCCGAGCCCGCCTTCTTCATCCTGATGGGTTCGTTTGCCTTACTTACCGGCTACACTTCATTCCAGGAAATGTTCGCGGCTCTGCATCTCGGATCTTACATTAGTTATGCCATTGCGATCCTGGCCACCTTTGTGCTGGTGATGATCGCGATGATCGAAAACAGCCGCATGCCCATCGATGACCCAAAAACTCACCTTGAACTTACGATGATCCATGAGGTCATGATTCTCGACAACAGCGGTTTCGATCTGGGATTGATACTCTCGGCAGGTTATCTAAAATTCGCCTTATACGGAGCTATCATCGTCAATCTTTTTATTGGAATGGTTCCCTATCCCTATGCCATACCCCTGTTTTTTGTCATTCAGTTTTTGCTGGCTATCATCATCGGGCTCATCGAATCGTTCATCGCGCGTTTCAGGATGAGCCACAATCCCCAGTTTATTTTCGCGCTTACCTCGGTGAGTTTGCTGATATTCTTTGGTGTGCTGTTGGTATTGGGAAAATTTATTTAATTTAAAATCCGTGTAAAATGATAGATGTACTGTTAATCACCCTTCTGATCACTCTTTTTTACATGGCCATTGCCAATCGGTTGATGACCTATATCAAAGTCCTGGCGATTCAAGGCGTATTGCTTTTCATAGTTGCATTTGTTCAACTTGAGGAAATAAACCCATTGAACCTGGGATTTATTCTGTTGGAAACCATTGTGGTAAAAGCCATCGTCGTTCCCTTTTTTCTGGTATACATCCTCCGGAAAAACAACATCACGCGCGAAGCGGAGCCCTTTGTGTCCAATTTCTTTTCGCTCATCATCACTACCCTCATCGTGGTGCTTACCGTTTTGTTGTCGAATACCATACAGGAAGCCCGCCTGGATAAAATCTTTTTTATCGTTGCCATGTCGACCCTGTTTTTCGGACTGTACCTGATCGCCACCAGGCGCAAAATCATTACCCATGTGATGGGATACCTGGTGATTGAAAATGGCATATTTGTGCTATCACTGGCAGTGGGAAACGAAATGCCCATGCTGGTAAACCTGGGAATTATGCTGGATATTTTTGCCAGTGTATTGATTTTGGGCATATTCCTGAATAAGATTGGTGATGTTTTTAAAGATGTAGATGTGCAACAACTCAATAGTTTAAAAGACGTTTAAAACCGAATTTTCATGATACTAACCTACCTGATCGGAGCACTGATTATTGCCGTTGGAATATCTGTAAACAGGAATAAATGGGTCAATTATAGCCTGGCGGGAATCTTCCTTCTCCTGCAGTGGATGTTCACCATATACGCTTGCTTCCATCTCAACGAAACAGACCTTGGCTACTTTACCTATGATTCACTTGGCATTCTGCTGCTGATTACCCTGAGCATCATCGCGATTCCTGCCATGATCCATAGCAAGATATACGTAGAGAATCACCACGAAAGCGGAGCCGTCAGGGCCATTTATTTTCTTTCCATGGTTGGTTTGATCACAGCCATCGGGGCAGGATACCTGGCCAACCACATCGCAGTAACCTGGATATTTACTGAAATCACCACGCTGAGTGCTTCGGCTCTTATTTATCACCACCGCAACAAACTGGCGCTCGAAGGAACATGGAAATATGTCTTCATTGGTGCTATCAGCATCACCTTTGTTTTTATAGGCATCTTGTTTTTAAGTCTCTCCATTCAGCAGTCAGGAACAGGTCACATGTCGTATGCCAGCTTACTAGAAAATGCCCACCTGATGAACCCTTTCTGGTTGCGGTTAGCCTTTCTGTTTATTTTCACGGGCTACACGGTAAAACTAGGGTTAGTTCCCATGTTTACAGCTGGTGTGGATGCCAAAGACAAAGCCCCGGCACCGGCAGGGGCACTGCTTTCGAGCGTTTTGATGAACCTGGGTTTCGTGGGGGTTTTTCGTATGTACATCATCATGGCCAACACCCCTTTGCATCATTGGGCCAATCTGGTCATCGGCATCTCGGCTTTTTTGTCGCTGTTTGTGGCTACTGTATACATGATCAAGGTAAAAAACATCAAAAGGATGTTGGCCTACTCAAGCATCGAACACATGGGTTTGGTGATGCTGGGTATTGCAGCGGGAGGCATTGGCTACTATGCTGCCATTTTGCACATCATATTACATGCTTTTGTAAAATCGAGTTTATTTTTTCAATACAACCAGTTGTACCGCGTGTTTCAAAGCAAAAGCATCTACCTGGTCGGAAATTATTTTAAATACAACACCACGGGCGCCATGGTACTTTTGCTTGGATTTATCAGTGCCGCGGCCATGCCACCTTCGGGATTGTTTGTGAGTGAGTTTCTCATTTTCCGCTCTATGTTCGAGGCGCATCAATTGGTACTTCTGATCGCGGTACTGTTACTGCTCACCATGATTATCTGGGCCTTTGGAAAGAATATTCTCAAGATATTGTTTATTCCGCCTGTTGGCTTTAACGAAAACGATGTGCCCCGAATCAGTCCATGGGAGTCGGTAACACAATTTGTGCTGCTGGCTCTCGCAGTCTATCTTGGTTTAAACCCACCGGTTGAATTTGTGCATCTTATCGAGGAAAGTCTCATTCTTTTACCCCACTGACATGAACTACATTCGTATCACCAACCACCAGACCATACCTGTTTCAGATATCCCTGAACTGGATTATAAATCATTTTTTGAACTGAATACAGGATTTATCATCGATCACCCCGAACGACATTGTGTGAATTATTTCGGTTATCACGAAGACAATCACATCAAACTGATTTGTTGTATTGCCGATGATGAAACGCACGAGATATATGTTTCTTCGTGTTGCACAGCCATTCAATCAAAGTTGCAGGCTTTTACTTCTAAACTTTTGTGTTTTGAAAAGTTCGAACGTGAGATACATGAAAACTTTGGGCTCGATTTCATCGATCATCCCTGGCTGAAACCAGTGAGGTACGCATTTAACCGGGCTGACAAAACCAAGACCATCGCCAATTATCCGTTTTTCAAAATCGAAGGTGAGGAATTACATGAAGTCGGGGTTGGTCCCATTCACGCCGGGGTGATTGAGCCGGGGCATTTCAGATTTATCTGCAATGGCGAACAGATTTTACACCTCGAAATACAACTGGGTTACCAACACCGGGGAATTGAATCACTTTTTCTGAAGAAGAAATCGATTCTGGAGCGGGCAACCCTTGCCGAAAACATTGCAGGTGATACGGTGGTTGGACATACTTCCGCATTTTCGTATCTATGGGAAAGTTTGTGTGGCTATCAGGCCTCACGGGACATGCATTTTTCGCGCATCCTGGCGCTCGAAATGGAACGAATGGCCATTCATACGGGTGATTTAAGTGCCGTTTGCACGGACATAGCCTATCAGCTGGGTAGTTCCGTGTACGGACGACTCAGGACTCCTCTGATTAACTTTATGCAGGAATGGGGCGGCAACCGGTTGTCAAAAGGCCTCATCCGGCCCGGACGCGATCAATTTCCATTTACCTCCGGTTTGGCAGAAAGAATAAAAAATATTTTTGACGCCTTTGAACCTGATTTTAATGAGATAAGCGATGAATTGCTTAAACTACCCAGTGTTTTATCAAGACTCGAACGCACCGGTGTGGTTACACCAGCTGATGTTCAGGAAATTGGCGCCGTTGGCATGACTGCCCGGATGGCCGGGATCAATCGTGACATCCGTACATCGCATCCATACAGTTTATACCCTGAATTAAACCATGAACCCATTTTAAAGCACCATGGTGATGTGTATTCACGTGTTTTGATCAGAAGACAGGAAGTGAACCAATCCATGGCATACGTAAGAGATTTGTTAAACCAACTTCCTGAACAGACCACAACCAATACCGAATTGGGTAAGCCAAAGGCGAACTCTTTTACACTTTCAATGATTGAAGGTTGGCGCGGCGAAATTTGTCATTGTGCCATCACGAATGAAAAAGGAGATCTGGTACTTTACAAAATCAAGGATCCTTCTTTTCATAACTGGCTTGCATTGGCTCTGTCGGTGAGAAACAACGAGATATCCGATTTTCCCATTTGCAACAAAAGTTTTAACCTTTCATATTCAGGCCACGATTTATAAAAAGAATTATGTTCGATAACCTCAAAATAGTTTTTCACCAGGGCAAACAGTTTATTCCCGATGTAACCACGGCAAAAGTGCCCGGCATCTATCGTGGAAGGCCCATCATCAGTGGTGTACAAGTAAATGAAGCTGAATTACAAGGACTTTGTCCGGCCAATGCCATTGCCACCAAACCTGTTAGCATCGATTTGGGCAAATGCACTTTTTGTGGAGAATGTGCCCTCCGTTTCCCGGAAAAAATCACATTTACAACCGACTACAAAATTTCGACCAACGAACGTGAGCGCCTGATCATTAAAGAAGGAGATGAAAAACCTGTGGAGGTAAATCCTGAAACCGTCAGAAGAGAAATTCACCAGGTTTTTGGACGATCGCTTAAACTCAGGCAGGTATCTGCCGGTGGTGACAACAGCTGCGAGTGGGAATTGAATGCCGCCATCAATGTGCAGTTCGATATGGGACGGTTTGGGATTGAGTTTGTCGCTTCACCCCGCCATGCCGACGGGATTGTGATCACCGGCCCCATCACCGAAAATATGGCAGAACCACTGCGCATTGCATACGACGCCGTTCCCGATCCAAAAATAATCGTTCTGGTTGGAACAGATGCCATCAGTGGTGGTTTGTTTGCAGATAGTCCGGCCATCGACCGTGGTTTTCTGGATCAGTATCCCGTTGATTTGTACATTCCGGGCAATCCGGCCCACCCACTCACCATTATTAACGGATTGTTGGATTTAACCAGGAAAAAGGAGCTTATTCGTTTAATTCATCCTGTTTAAGGTTAAATGCTAAGACAATTCTTGCAAAAAGGTAAATTATTATTTACCTTTGCCTAAATATTTTCTGACAAATAAGCATATGAAATGTTCAGAATTATTTCGACTTTTAAAAAAAGAAGGCTGGTATCCCATTTCACAAAAAGGATCTCATGTTAAAATGAAACATGATAGCAGAGACGGAATAATCATTTTTCCAAATCACGGAAGTCAGGAAGTTGGTAAAGGACTTGAAAAGAAAATTCTGAAAGATGCAGGTATTACAATTTAACAATGAGGGCCATGAAAAAGTTAAAGAAAAAAATAAAAATAATTGTGGAGAAGACTAATACCGGGTTTTCTGCATATTCTGATGAATTTCCCATTTTCACAACTGGTAAAACTGTTCCTGAATTACTTTCAAATTCATATGAAGCAACTCAAATGTACTTCGAGGACAAGTATGAAATTACCAATGAAAATATAAGATTTGAGATAGATTTTGAGCAGTTTTTTCAATATTACAAAGTGTTAAATTCAAAATTTCTTGCCGAAAGAATTGGTATGAATCCTACTTTGCTTTCGCAGTACGTTCAGGGACATAAAAAACCTTCTGAGAATCAAACAGAGAAAATACTTTCGGGAATTCATCAGATCGGCCAGGAATTATCTGAAATGAATTTAATATTTAACAGGTAGAACTGCAACTTAAACCATTGATCCATGAATAAAAATATCGCGTTCCTGTTTATCCTCCTAATCCCAATACTGATGGGCTGTAAAGAACTTGTGGTGACCTATGCCGACAGCGGAAATACCGTGCACCTGGCCGTGGATCAAATCCTTAAAATCGAACTTCCGGCCAATGCGTCCACGGGCAACGACTGGCGGAAAATAAGTTATAACGACTCCGTTTTGATTTCAATGGGCAAACCAAATTATGTGCTTTCCGATGACCGAGATGGGGCCGCAGGTAAGAGATATTACCGGTTTAAAGGTCTTGCACCCGGCACTTGTAAATTAACCATGGAATATGGTTCTAAGTACGATTCCTCCAAAGAACCTGTGACGACTTTTGAGTTGGAAATCATTGTGGCAGGCCGTTAGTCCATCCATTCCGCTTTCGCGGAAAAGAACCTCCCGTTGAGTTCATTAAAACCTCTGCCGGTTCGCTGCTTTTTATTATTTTTGCACCCTAAAAAAATCACAGACTATGTTTGAAGGATTAAGCGACAGGCTGGACCGGTCATTTAAAATGCTCAAAGGCCAGGGCCGCATCACAGAAATCAATGTTGCCGAATCGATAAAGGAAATTCGCAAGGCATTGCTCGATGCCGATGTGAGTTATAAAATTGCCAAGCAGTTCACACAGGATGTAAAAGAGAAAGCACTGGGTTCCAATGTACTTACTTCACTCAAGCCCGGTGATCTGATGGTGAAGATTGTCCACGATGAACTGGCAGCCCTGATGGGAGGCGAGCATGTGGAAATCAACATCAAAGGAAGTCCGGCCATCATCCTGATCGCAGGTTTGCAAGGATCGGGTAAAACCACGTTCGCTGCCAAACTGGCCAACTACCTGAAAACTAAAAAAAGCAAACAGCCTCTCCTGGTAGCCTGTGACGTGTATCGTCCTGCCGCTATCAACCAATTAAAGGTGCTGGGTGAGCAAATCGGTGTGGATGTTTATACCGAAGAAGAAAATAAAAATCCTGTTCAAATCGCTAAAAATGCCATTGCCTACGCCAAAGAAAAAGGCCGTCAGGTGGTGATTATCGATACCGCCGGTCGTTTGGCTGTGGACGAGGAGATGATGAACGAAATAGCGGCCATTAAAAAGACCATTAATCCTGGTGAAACGCTGTTTGTGGTGGATTCGATGACAGGTCAGGATGCAGTAAATACTGCCAAGGCCTTTAACGATCGGTTGAACTTCGATGGTGTGGTTTTAACCAAACTTGATGGTGACACCCGCGGTGGAGCTGCCCTCACCATTAAATCGGTGGTGAACAAACCCATCAAATTTGTGGGTATCGGCGAAAAAATGGAAGCCCTCGACCTGTTTCACCCGAGCCGTATGGCCGACCGAATCCTCGGCATGGGCGACATCGTTACCCTGGTGGAAAAAGCTCAGGAACAGTATGATGTGGAAGAAGCCCGCCTACTTCAAAAGAAAATAGCCAAAAACCAGTTTAACTTCAACGACTTCCTCAAGCAGATACAACAGATTAAAAAGATGGGGAACGTGAAGGACTTGATGGGCATGATTCCGGGTATCGGCAAAGCCGTTAAAGACATGGACATTGACGACGATGCCTTTAAAAGCATTGAAGCCATTATCTATTCGATGACTCCCGAAGAACGCGATAACCCAAAGGTACTCAATGGTTCACGCCGTAAGCGCATAGCCGATGGGGCGGGTTCCGATATTCAGGAAGTCAACCGCCTGATAAAACAATTTGCCGAAACCAGCAAAATGATGAAGGTGATGACCACAGGTGGAGGCCGCAAAGCCATGAGCATGATGAATAATATGAAACGCAGATAGCCATGTCGGAAAAAATAACGGCCATCCTGATGGATGGGAAAAAAACAGCCGCCAAAATCATGGAGGAAATCAAGGTGCAGGTAGCCCAACTCATTGACGACCATGATGAAGCACCACACCTGGCAGCGATTTTAGTTGGTGATGATCCTGCGAGCCAGACCTATGTATCCTCCAAGGAAAAAGCAGCACATGGCGTAGGCATTATTTCTTCCGTCTACCGGTATCCGGAAGATACTACAGAGGCGGAATTGCTCGCGGCCATCGATTTTCTGAATGACGATGAAACAGTGGATGGTTTCATCGTGCAGTTGCCGCTTCCTGAACAGATCAACGTAGACCACGTCATCGCACGAATCAGCCCCGACAAAGACGTGGATGGTTTTCATCCCATGAACATGGGTAAAATGGTTTTGGGACAACCCGGCTTTGTTTCGGCCACTCCTGCCGGTATTGTTGAATTGCTGAAAAGGTATAAAATTGAAACAGAAGGAAAACATGTTGTCGTCCTGGGGCGCTCGAATATTGTAGGTTCTCCGGTGAGCATCCTGCTTGCACAAAAAACCAGCATGGGAAATGCCACCGTCACTCTCTGCCATAGTAAAACACAAAATTTAGCAGAGATTACCCGCACTGCCGACATCCTGATTTGTGCCATTGGGCAACCTCAGTTTGTAAAAGCCGGCATGATAAAAGCCGGTGCTGTTGTGATTGATGTGGGCATTCACCGAATCCCGGCCAAAAACGAGCAAGGGTACCGCATCGTGGGTGATGTAGATTTTAATGAAGTATCATTTAAAGCCGGATATATCACTCCTGTTCCGGGTGGTGTGGGGCCGATGACCATTGCCATGCTCCTGAAAAGTACGCTGGAAGCACATCTGCGTAAGCACAAATCGTAAAATGGAATTTTTTATTGAAATACCCATTCTACTATTTACTCGTTTCTAATTCGTTGAGCTGCATACTAAAACTACCTTCATGATTACACGACTTCTGGCTTTTCTTTTCGTCTTCAGTATTTTTGAATCAATTGGACAACAAATCAGTGGATGCAACGATGTGCGTGCCAATAACTTCAATTCGCAAGCCAATACAAATGATGGCTCATGCACCTACAACCTCACGGTTTACAATCCTCCGCTCAGGTATTTGTTGCCACCAGAAGTGGAAGAAACTTCGGGCCTGGCCTATTACAATAATCGATTCTGGACCATTAACGACAGTGGCGGATTGCCTGTACTTTATGGCCTCGACACCACCACAGGAGAGATCATCCAACGGATTACGATCAAAAACGCCATCAACCGTGATTGGGAAAGTCTGGCTCAAGACAATCGTTTTATGTACATCGGTGATTTTGGCAATAACTCCGGCACCCGCGACGATTTAACAATCTATAAAATTGCTTTGGCAGCATTTCCATTGGATGGCGACACAGCCCTTACTGCAGAAAAAATCACGTTTAAGTATGAAGATTACCAGGGCCCGATAGCCAAAAAGAAAGAAAACAACTTTGATTGTGAAGCCTTAATCGCGGTGGATGATTCACTCTACCTGTTATCGAAAAACTGGGAGAATGAACAAACCAACCTTTACCGGCTGCCAAAAGAACCCGGAGATTATCTGGCGAAACGACTGACTTCCTTCGACAGCAAAGGACTGATTACCGGTGCTGACATCGATCCCCTTACGGGAGAAATCATCCTGACGGGATATACCAACAAAACCTGGATCCCGTTTATGTGGATTCTCTCCGATTATCCGGGTCATCGGTTTTTCTCGGGAAACAAACGCCGGATTGACATGGTGAATTTGCCGGCAACCCAGGTTGAGGCCATCGCTTTTACACACCCAAACCAGGGCGTAATCACTTCCGAGGGACATGTGCTGTTTTCACAAACAGCTTTTAGTATCTCCACGCAAAACTGGTCAGTGAGTTCTCCTGCTACCATACCGGTTTATCCGGCAAAAAGCCTGGATTTTAATATCAACCCCAATCCTGTAAAAGGCAAGAAAGTATTTGTGGAATTTAAATCAGACACCGATGGTGAGTTCTCAATCGACCTCTACGATGCTGACGGGAGGCTGATGGAAAAGCCGGGACAGTGGTTCGCGGGAAAGCAAAATGACCGAAACCGCATCAAAATAAAAGTCAACCACCTCAAGCCCGGGGTGTATTTCATCCGCATGACCAGCGGACAACAGCACGTGGAAAAAAAACTGATTGTACAATAATGGAAACGAGAGAAGACGAACTACTTGAAGGAGGGAAAAAACTCCCGTTGATGGAAGAATTTTACACCTTGCAGGGCGAAGGGTTTCACATGGGTCGTGCGGCCTATTTTATCCGTGTCGGGGGATGTGATGTGGGATGTTCCTGGTGCGATTCAAAGGAATCGTGGAATGCAGCGCTATTTCCTCCCGTGGCGGTTGAGCAAGTCGTCAGGAATGCGGCCAGTCATCCTGCCAAAACCGTCGTGGTAACGGGTGGCGAACCTTCTATGTATCCAATGGATTTTCTCACGCAATCGCTTCAGCGCGAAGGCATAAAAACCATGGTAGAAACCTCCGGCGCCTATCCTTTAAGCGGCAGTTGGGATTGGATATGTCTTTCGCCAAAGAAATATATGCCGCCACAAAAGGCAATTTATCAGCGGGCCAACGAGCTTAAGGTGATCATACAACATCCGGGAGACCTGGAGTGGGCCGAGCGCAATGCCGCCCTCGTGTCGATTTCGTGTCAGTTGTTCCTCCAACCCGAATGGAGCAAATCGGGAGAAATTATGGAGGTGCTGACACAATATGTGATGGACAATCCCAAGTGGCGCATCTCGCTTCAAAGCCATAAGTATATGAGGATTCCCTAAAAGGAAGAGGGTAAGATGAATCCGTATCAGTGGTTCAAAAAAGGTTGTTCAGGTAATACCCGGCGATCCCGCTAACTCACTCGCTGATCTGCTGCCGAAAAATCAAGCGCTTTTATTTGCCTGACTTTCTCTTTTTTAGGTACATAAATAGTCATTTTTATTGATAATGAAGGCTGGGTTGCTGGGGGGTAAAATAACGATTAACGGGCAGCAGATACTTTGTGGAGGACTTTCAAAGATAAATCTTTCTGCCCACACTGTTTTTTATTTCATGCCTCCTACCTCCGTTACTCCGGTAGATGAACCTGCCTCCGTTCCTCCGGTAGGTTCATCTACCGATTTATCTGCCGAAGGCATAAAGGTAGGTTAACCGGCAGACAAGTGGAACTAAAATGTTCATTGTTTCGGTGAGTTATTTATCTAAGGGTGAATTTTATCGGTATATTATACCCCACTTTAACAAAATTTCCATCTAATATTCCGGGAGACCATTTTACAGATGAGGAATTAATCACCTGATATGCTGCCAAATCGAGATTCTGATCAATACCTTTAATAATATAAGTGCCTGTGATTTGACCCTCTTCATCAACAATAAAATGAATAAACACCCGTCCTTGAATTCCTTTATTCTTTTCATTTTCAGGATAATGGAGATTTTTTCCGATATAGTTTAAAAAAGCTTCAATACCACCTGGATACTCTGGCATGACATCAACGGTATTAAATATATTGTCTTGATATTTTTCTCCATTTTTTAACCAATTCTGATTGCTGATCATCTGATTATCGATATATTCCTCAATAGATGATAAGTTTCCTGAGTCATAGTATTTTTTAACTTGCCCCTCTAAATGTAGTGGCAAAATGGACTTTGTTAAACCTTCCTGTTTTATTTCTTTGTTCTTAAAGTAATCCTTAAAATAGAATAGATCACCCTGCTTGGAAAATATTCTGAGAGTTTCTTCTTTATTTCCCACTGAGTATTCTTTAACAATGCTAAGGGTGGAGTCATTTATGAAATATGCGGTTTCTTTAATAGACGATAAAATCCATTTGTTATCTGTTTTATAATAGGTGCTTATTGTAAATATATTTTTTTTGTTTTTTTGAACTTTAATATATTCTGTTGCATTATCCTTTACAGCAGGCTTGTTGTTGGCTCTGTGATATATAATGGTGTCTGTTTGTGAAAACCCGCTTTGAGCCAATAGTAGGAGTACAAGATGTACAAAAAATAGTTTTTTTTTCATGGTTTTTGCTTTATTATTAAATTTTCAGTCACTCACAGAGTCGATTATTTTATTCAAAATTCTACTAGATTCTATACTAACTTTTTGGGCTTGTCATACCGGGAAGAATATGCTTTGTGGCGGATTTTCAAAGATAAACCTTTCTGTCCACACCGATTAATATTTCATGCCTCCTGCCTCCGTGCCTCCTCCGGTAGGTAAACCTGCCTTCGTTCCTCCATGCCTTCGGCAGGTAAACCGGTAGGTAAACCGGCAGACAAGTGGAGCTAAAATATTCATGCTCATAACGTAACCGGCCATAAAGTATGATGCATTGTTACCGCCTGTGCTTTATTGGTTTTCAATTATTTTTCTTAAGTCAATAGAATTCAGAGGTATATTCTTTTTAGAAATTTCCCAAATCATTTCGTAGTCTATCCCAAAGTATTCGTGTGCTATTAAATTCCTTAATCCAACCATCTTTTTCCACGGAATTTCAGGATACTTGTTCTTAACTTCTTCAGGGATATTTTTTACGGCTTCACCAATAATTTCAAAGTTTCGGACTATTGCATCAACTATTAAGTAGTTCATTTTAAATTCTCTGAAACTCATATCTCCAATATACTCTTCAATTCTTAGCATAGAAGTCAAAATGTCTTCAAGGTAAAAATTGTATTCCCGCTTTATTGGTGTCATACGTATTTTACACTATTTAAAATGATTTGCCGTAGTTGCTCTTTTAATGCCTTCTCCGAAACCAGGTCAACTTTCAATTTTAATTCATTTTCTAGTAGGTCCTGGAGGTCAAAAAATTCCCAACCGATTGGCTTCGAGAAATACACTAAAATATCAATGTCTGAGTCAATAGTCTGCTCATTACGGGAATATGAACCAAAATACCCAATTCTTTCAACGTTATATTCTTGGCTGAGAATTGGTTTCAACGCCTTAAGTCTGCTTTCTATTTCAACTTGAGTATTCATGTCTCAAATTTACACTAAATTTTGTAATAATGGCTGTGCGGTATTTTTTCTTGCATTGGCGGTAACGAGAATAAAAACCCAACTCGGGAAGTTCACCATTTAATACCTCTTTTTAACCTCTCTGTATACATAATACCCTATCCATTTTCAATAGTTCAAAATCAGTTAAATCAGCTCTTTGTCTCATTGTAAATGGATCATCGGATGTTTGGTTGGGTAAATCTAGGAATAAATATTATTGGTTTTACATTGGGGATTAAGAATTGATGGAGTTGTATGTCAGGTTATGAATTCAGGATATTTTACAGTGCCAATCCTTTATCTCAAATGCTTCTTCCTGACCTCATACATCAGGATGGCAGGTACAAAAAACACGATGTCGGCCAGGGTTTTCCCAATAAAGGAGCCCACGATAAAATTGGTCATCAGTGTGGGTATTAAATACATAAAGAAGGGGCGTACCGCCAGGACATCCAACACTTCGGCAGGGCCAAATTCAACCATGAGGTTCCTGAAATCAATCAGGATCGATCGGGCCTGATATTTCTTATTCCTGAGCCGGTGGCTTTGCATGCTTTTCTTAACATCGCGCAGGATGATCACTCCATAAAAAATGACAGAAGCAGCGGCCGAGGCCAGGAAAGCCGACAGCACCCTGTCGTTGGTGGTTTCTTTGATGGCCCACGCCACAAAAATGGATACAATCGTACTAAGGGTATCAGGCCAAAAGTAGCGCTTTAACCACTCTTTTATTTTCCTTTTAAACATGAAGTTGAAATTTTTCGCCAAGCCGATGAAAAGCAAATTGTGGGCAAAGATACAATTAGCAAGGTGTCGCGCCATATTTTTTGGTGTAGGGCAAACTTCATTTATACAATGCCAATTCCGAACAATAGCTCCCCCGTCAACATGGAACTTTTAACTACCTTCGTGCCTTATAAATATCGTTTCATGATTGGTACACTTGTTAATACGGCGGCAGTGGTAGCCGGAGGGGTTATCGGTTTGCTTTTCCGGGATAAGCTTCCCGAAAAATACATGACTATTTTCTTTCAAGCCATCGGATTGTTTACCATGTATCTTGGAATATCACTTGCGTTGGAGGCTCAACAGGTTTTTTATGTTGTTCTTTCTTTGATCATTGGTTCACTCACGGGTGAAGCCTTAAATCTTGAAGTAAGGATGGAACGTGGGAGTCAATGGCTAAAAAAGCGGTTTCGTTTTAAAAATGAGCGTTTTTCCGAAGGCATGCTTACAGCTTTTCTGTTGTATTGCATGGGTTCGCTTACGGTCATTGGCTCGGTTACAGAAGGATTGGGCGGAGGGGCAAAAATTTTATTTATTAAGTCGCTGATGGATGGTGTCTCATCCATTGCACTGGCTTCTGCCATGGGAGTGGGTGTTGTTTTCTCCGCTGTACCCTTACTCATTTATCAGGGAGGGATTACCTTGTTATCCATGTGGCTGGGCGATATTATCCCACCTGAAATTATTACCGATGTTTCAGCCGTGGGTGGTATACTGCTCATCGGATTGTCTATCACCATTTTGCAAATAAAAAAGATCAGGGTGATGAATATGTTACCTGCTTTGATCGTTGTGGTGGTTCTATTGTTGCTCCTTCCCCGTTTGTAAAATTGTTGTTTTCTAGACTGGAATTTTTAATTCTTTCTGAGAAATTAGATGCCAATCCTCCTGTCATTAAATCCCCTGTACCTGATTTTTTTTTTAAAGTTTCTTCTTAAAAGGATGATGTAAAACTTCTTCGATGCCATTATGTACGGCTATGTGATACCGGCTGTGAAGTTAATAATAGTGAATGGTGAGACAAAGTATTTACAATTGAGGGTTGACAAGTATTTGAAGTGATTGGTATATCATATGGCGGTCCTTTATACTTTTCTCATATAAGTATTTAGGGTTGGACCATTGGTTAAATTGTTTCTAAATTAGCCGGGTAAGCGATTGTGTCGACCGCATTTCTATATTTTCAGTACCTTAGCACCCTGATTTATTAACTATTTAGTCATGGAAAATACAAAGAATATAGACTGGGGTAATCTTCCGTTTGGGTATTACAAAACCGACTATAACGTAAGGTGTTACTTCAAAAATGGCAAGTGGGGCGAGTTGGAAATTTCCTCATCGGAATATGTTCCCATGCACATGGCAGCCACTGCATTGCATTATGGTCAGGAAGCTTTTGAAGGCTTAAAGGCTTATCGCGGTAAAGATGGTCAGGTACGGCTATTTAGATGGAATGAAAATGCCAGCCGCATGCGCCGCTCAGCCGATGGGGTGATGATGGCGGAAGTCCCGGATTCCTTGTTTTATGAGGCCATCACGAAGGTGATTAAACTAAACGCAGATTATATACCACCTTATGGTACCGGCGCATCGCTTTATTTACGTCCGTTGTTAATTGGCAGTGGACCTCAGGTGGGGGTAAAACCGGCGCTGGAGTACATGTTCATGGTGTTTGTAACTCCGGTTGGTCCTTATTTTAAAGAAGGTTTTAAACCCGTAGAGGTTGAGCTTGTTCGCGATTACGACCGCGCTGCTCCAAAAGGAACAGGTAATATCAAAGTGGGCGGTAATTATGCGGCAGGAATGCGTCCGGCCCACCGTGCACATCATGATGGTTTTTCGTCGGTGTTATTCCTGGATGCGCTCGAAAAGAAATATATTGATGAGGCCGGACCCGCCAATTTTTTTGGTATCCGGGATGGCATCTACATCACTCCACAATCAGACAGTATCTTGCCCTCGATTACCAACATGAGCCTGGAGGCGATTGCCAATGACATCGGGTTAAAAGTAGAACGGCGCAAGGTTCCTTTTGAAGAGCTGGAAACCTTTGAGGAGGTAGGTGCGTGTGGTACCGCTGCTATCATTAGCCCAATCAAGCGTATTTTCGACAGGGTAAACAATAAAAACTACGAATATGGTACCATTGCAGGACCCTATTCCACAAAATTATACATCACGCTAAGGGCAATACAGGAAGGTGAAATAGAAGACACTCATCACTGGACAACCATCGTTGAAGGGGTGTAATCCCTTTATTTCAAACCTATATAAAAATAGGAGGCGGCCTGAAAAAGCCGCCTTTTTAGTTCATGCCGGGATTTATTGGGAATTTTGTCCAATATTGATACTCTTCTCCCATGGCGGTGAGTAGCTCCTGCCACATGGAACCGGCATCAGAATTTAAAATTGGAGATTTGGGAAGTTGGGTTACCACCCATGAATTTCGCTTGAGTTCGTCTTGTAACTGAGCAGGCGACCAACCTGAATAACCGGCGTAGAAACAAATGTTGTCAGGAGTTAGTTTGCCAAACAGGATAAGTTCTTTGATCATGTCCAGTTCTCCTCCCCAAAAAAGTCCATCTCCAATCGAAACAGATCCTTCGATCAGGTCTCCAAAAGAATGAACATAAAACAACGAGTTGCTTTCAACAGGCCCGCCCAAATGAAGATTTCCGGTAAAATCAGGAAAGTTAGGCACAATTTCGTTGAATGGTTGATGGAGGGGTTTGTTCATAATCACACCAAATGAACCTTCGTTGTTATGCTCAACCAATAATATGACTGCCCTCCCAAAATAGTAGTCGCCCATCAGAGGCTCAGATAACAACAATCTGCCCTGAGCAGGAGCCAGGTCGTTGCTTTTTACCTGTAAATATTTTTCAATTCGATTCATTCAACTTCAAGTTTGAAAACGTTCCTGATGGAAAAACGATTACTTTTACACGCTGTTTCATTACAAAAAACATACCAAGACTTTGAATATCCAAAACCGTCAACGGGATTTTGAAAAACTACGGAAGAAATTTCCTGTCTTCACCTACCAGGCATATTCCTATCATGAAGATACTTCAGGTTTGCATATTAGTTTCGATTTTGACCTGAGCGGTCAATATAGGTTTTCGCCCGGGTTGTTTATTCCTAAAAAAGAAGTTCTCCTTTGGGACATTCCCGGAAAACAGGGACTTGATAATTTAATTTTCCACCTGGGAATGATCGAGCTGATAAGTTATTGGAAGTTAACTTGTTCTCCACGAATTGTAATCCATCCGCATGGGTTAAACGATGATCAGGTTGCCTGGTGGAAAAAATTATATTTCCATGGGTTAGGCGAGTTTCTTTACCTGAATGGAATAGAGGTTGATGCTGAAAAATTGATGAAAATAGTGACTAATGGTAAACCGCCGGCCTTACTCGCGACACAACCTGACATGAAAAAGGTGATGGTACCCATTGGCGGCGGGAAAGATTCCGTTGTAACGTTGGAGTTGCTAAAGGCCGGCAACGCGGCAATTTTTCCAATGGCCGTAAACCATACTCCGGCCATCAGCAGAACCATCCAGCAGGCAGGGTTCCAGATGGATCATGTCCTGGAGGTTCATCGAAAACTTGATCCCCTCATGCTTGAGTTAAACAGCAAGGGTTTCCTTAACGGACATACCCCATTCTCAGCTTTACTAGCCTTTACTTCTGTATTGTTGGCCGCCGGGAGTGGCATTGGAAATATTGCTTTGTCGAATGAAAGCAGTGCCAGCGAAAGCACCGTGCCGGGAACTAAAATCAACCACCAGTATTCAAAATCTTTTGAATTTGAACAGGATTTTGATGCTTATTGCAGAAACTATATTCATCCCGAAATTCGATACTTTAGTTTTCTGAGGCCCCTGAATGAATTACAGATTGCCCGTGTGTTTTCTTCCTTTCCAGAGCACCACCGTGGTTTCAGAAGCTGTAATGTGGGGAGCAGGGAAGATCGTTGGTGTGGGGCTTGTCCCAAATGTTTGTTTACCTATCTTATCCTGGCACCCTTTATCCCCGAAAAGGACCTGATCTCAATTTTTGGTTCCAATCTGATGGAAAACAGCTTGCTGGTCTCTTACCTGGATGAATTAACCGGCAAATCCCCTGTTAAGCCCTTTGAATGCGTGGGCACACCCGAAGAAGTGAATGCAGCCATCAATAAAGCCTTTCATGGAAGAACAGCCTCTCATTTGCTATTAAAGGATTATTCATATGATGTGACAAGTCCTCTTCAATTTAACCGGTTGTTGGATGGTTTCTCGGATGAACACGCTGTCCCGCTTGAATTTTTGAAAATATTAAAAAAAGTCGTACATGATCAGCTTACTTAAGGATTTGTTCACCGACCATGAGCTGGTCATTATCCTGGGATTTGGCCGTGAGGGGAAATCAACTTACCGACTTTTACGAAAATATTTTCCGGAGATTTCCATCCTTGTTTCGGATGTCAATTTGGCAGTCAACCAGTTGGAGGAAACTGCTGCTGATATTCATTTGAAATTTTCCACCGGAGATGACTATCAACAGGTTTTGGGCTTGAAAGCGGTTGTTTTTAAGTCGCCCGGAGTAAAAATTGATGCTACTCTGTTGCACCCTCAGAGTATTTTAACTTCACAAACGAATTTGTTTATTCAACGCTATCACCAACAGTTAATTGGCGTTTCGGGAACAAAAGGGAAAAGTACCACTTCTTCATTAATTTTTCATCTGCTCAAAGCCGGTGATATGGATGCTGTGCTGTTGGGCAATATTGGCATTCCTGCCTTCGACAAACTGGAGGCTATTTCAGATAAAACCACCATTGTTTTTGAATTGTCGGCGCACCAGTTGCAGTATGTTAAATATTCGCCACATATAGCTGTACTGCTTAATATTTTCCCCGAACATCTGGATTATTTCAATTCGTTCGAATCGTATCGGGAGGCAAAACTGAACCTGTATGCCTTTCAATCGTCAGCCGATGTTTTAATTGTACCTGAAAGCCTGACCGATCAGGTGAAAGGTGGTAGGGGACAGGTATGGAGCTTTTCGCAAAATTCAGATAGCACGACCGGCAGACTGGAATCTGAGAATAAATTTACCATTGCCGGCAAGCAATTTGTTTTCCCGGAAATTCAACTGAAAGGGATGCATAACAAACTCAATATGATTGCAGCGTTGATGGCTGTACAAAATGCCGGCCTTGAAATTCCCGAAATAATTCAGTCGTTATCTACTTTCAGGGGATTGCCTCATCGATTGGAATATGTGACTGAAAAGAATGGGGTAACATATTACAATGACAGCATCAGTACAATTCCGGCTTCGGCCATGGCAGCCATTGAAGCATTGCAACAGGTGGGTAGTCTGATTCTTGGAGGATACGACCGGGGCCTTGATTACCAAGAACTGGTATCCTTTCTGGAAAAATCGAACCTCAGCTGTGTGGTGTTTTTAGGCGAAGCAGGCAAAAGGATGATGCCGTTGTTTAGTCCTGTTTTTAAAGGCCAATTGTTTTGGGCCGATTCATTGGCTCATGCGGTGGAACTGGCGGGTGGTCATACCCCATCCGGAAAAATATGCCTGCTTTCCCCGGCTGCAGCAAGCTACGACCAGTTTCATAATTTTGAGCACAGGGGTGATACCTTTAAGGCACTGGTATTTAAAATGATTTGAACCATAGGTGTCATTACGAAATGCACCCAAGTGTATCATTGATGAATTCCTTTTAAAAAAGTTCTTTTTTTCCAGTTTTTACTAGCTTTGTGGCCAGGGGAATAAAAGCACCTGATTATGCTAAAGTCTTTGTTAATACAAAATTACGCGTTGATCGACCAGTTGGAAATTTCCTTCCGGGATGGGTTTACCGTGATTACCGGAGAAACGGGTGCCGGAAAATCTATTCTGTTGGGTGCTTTGGGACTGATATTGGGAAACAGGGCTGATTTACAAGTTTTGCACGACGACACCAGGAAATGTGTGGTAGAAGGTATTTTTGATACTTCTAAATTGAACCTGACTCATTTCTTTACTGAAAACGACCTGGAACAGGAACCCACAACTATTTTAAGGCGAGAAATATTAACCACTGGAAAATCCAGGGCATTTATCAATGATTCTCCGGTTAACCTGCAAACAATGAAAGAGTTGAGCAGCTTTCTGGTGGATATTCACTCACAGCATGAAACCCTGCAACTGGCAATCTCCGAATTTCAAATGGAAGTGCTCGACAGCTTTATCAACCGTTCCGAATTACTTGCTGCTTATGCCCGCGAATACCAATCGTTTGTGGATGTAAACAAAAAGCTGAATCAGCTGATTCGCCAGTCAGAGAACTCAAATTCAGAAGAAGCGTTGCTCCGGTTTCAATTTGAGGAACTGGAAGAAGCCAAGTTAAGTAAAGAGGAGTTTCAGGAAATTGAAGAACGTCTTCGTTTTTTAAATCATGCCGAAGAAATTAAAAATACACTCGGTCAGGCCGTGCTGATGATGGACGAAGGTAACGAGCCGATCCTGGGAAATTTGATTCAAATTGCGAAATCCTTCGATAAAATACAGCCTTTTCTCTCGGATGCGTCCTCTTATTCACAAAGGTTTCAGTCGATTGTTATCGAATTGAAAGACTTGCTTGCCGGTATACAGTCACAACTTGCTGATACAGAATTCGACCCGGGTGAATTGCAACTACTGATTCAACGAACGGATGAACTCAGCCGGCTCATGTTTAAACACCATGTTTCGGATATTGAACAGTTGCTCCTTTTGCGGCAAGAGATCGGAACCCGTCTTTTAAGTATTGAAAAACTCGATGAAGAAATACATCAGGCTGAGAAACAGCTCTCGTTACTAAAACTGGCGGTTAAAGCCAAAGCCAACGAATTGCATGATGAACGCGAAACTCAGGCAATCAAACTTTCGGAGAAAATAAAAAGTATGTTGCCTTTAGTCGGAATAAAAGATGGTGCTTTTCATATTAAAGTGGAGCGACAATCAGAGTTTAGTACAAAAGGAAATGACCTTGTTACTTTTTGGTTTAGTGCAAACCTGGGGGTGTTCCCCGGAGAGATTTCAAAAATGGCCAGTGGGGGAGAACTTTCTCGACTTATGTTGATTATCAAATCGTTGGTGACCAAAGAACAGATGTTACCCACCGTTATTTTTGATGAGATTGATTCGGGCGTGTCTGGCGATATTGCCGGTAAGGTGGGCATTCTTATGAAACAAATGGGACAATTTCACCAGGTAATTGCCATCAGCCATCTTCCTCAGATTGCCGCAACTGCTTCACATCAATATAAAGTTTTTAAAGACTCAGATGCCAGGCAAACCTATACCCGTATGAAGCAGTTATCGCCTGATGAAAGGGTAGAAGAAGTAGCTAAAATGCTTAGTAACGAAAAAGTTACGATGGTGGCAATGCAGGCAGCACGCGAACTGTTAAAAAGCTGATATACACTTTTCTTTTATTATTGCAACAAGTTACTGAACATTCGTTTTATAAAAAACTTGTTATCTTTGCCGCGCATAATCAGTCTAAATAAAGCTAAAAAACCATGGCTTATAACTTATTAAAAGGGAAAAAGGGTATTATTTTTGGTGCATTGGACGAAAAATCCATTGCCTGGAAAGTAGCGGAAAGGGCCTTTGAAGAAGGTGCTGTTTTTACATTAAGTAATACACCAACGGCATTGCGTTTCGGTGAGATCAACGAATTGGCAGAAAAGTGTAATGCCACGGTTATTCCGGCAGATGCCACCAACCTGGATGATTTAACGCGTGTTTTTACCGAATCGATGGCTGTATTGGGTGGAAAAGTGGATTTTATCCTCCATTCAATCGGCATGTCATTAAATGTTCGTAAAAAGCGTGTTTACAACGACCTGGATTATAATTACCTGAACAAGACGTTGGATATCAGCTCGATTTCATTTCATAAAATGCTTCAGGTTGCCTTTAAACTGGATGCCATCAACTCATGGGGTTCGGTGGTAGCATTGTCTTATATTGCTGCTCAACGTACGCTTTATGGCTATAACGACATGGCCGATGCCAAAGCTTTACTCGAGTCCATTGCCCGCAGTTTTGGATACATCTATGGCAGGGAACGTAAGATCAGGATTAATACCATTTCTCAGTCGCCTACTCTTACAACAGCCGGTTCAGGGGTAAAAGGGGTGGGGTCGCTTATGGACTTTACCGATCGCATGTCTCCACTTGGAAATGCAGATGCGGACGAATGTGCCGATTATTGTGTTACCATGTTTAGCGACCTGACAAAAAAAGTGACCATGCAAAACCTTTTCCACGACGGTGGGTTTAGTAGCATGGGGATGAGTTTGAAGGCCATGAACATTTATGATAAAAACCTGGAGAAAAAGATGCAACTTGATTAAGGCATCTTATCAAGTTGGGGAACGATTGTTACCATAAGACTCGTTTATTTTTTTTTAAGATTAGTTATAATTTTTAGCCAAGGTTCTTTTTGTCGTTCATTTAAAAAGACAATCCTATCTTTGCCTCAAAATGAATATCATGATTATTAAAAAATCCATTGGTCAATCCATCGCCGTTAAGCAGCAAATGTTGACGGATCAGGATTTGCATGGAAAAATCCAACAGGCTGCCGATAGTTGTATTGAATGTTTTCAAAAGCAAGGGAAGGTGCTTTTGTGTGGAAACGGGGGCAGCGCCGCCGATGCGCAACACATTGCTGCCGAGCTTTCCGGCAGGTTTTACTACGACCGCGATCCACTCTATGCCGAGGCCTTGCATGTAAACACCTCTTATGTAACTGCTGTGGCCAACGATTATGCTTATGATGAAATCTTTGCGCGCATGGTGAAGGCTGCAGGTCGTAAGGGTGATGTTTTAATAGGATTGACCACCAGTGGTAATTCGGCCAACGTGGTAAAAGCGTTCCAGCAGGCAAAGAAGGTTGGAATGATTACGGTGGCCTTTACAGGTCAAACAGGTGGAAAGCTGGCTGAACTGGCTGATATTTGTTTGAAAATTCCCTCAGTTAATACAGCCCGCATTCAGGAAGCTCACATCCTGACCGGACATATCTTATGCGAAATTATTGAGAGCACAATCTTTCCAAAGAATGGTTGATTTTATTCACCAGGTAGACAACTCATGGACTTTGTTCCTCGACCGTGATGGGGTAATCAACCGCAGGATTTTTGGTGGATATGTAACTAAGACTACTGATTTTGAATTTCTTCCGGAGGTACTACCAAGTTTAAACATATTCGCCCGCAGATTTGGAAGAGTTTGCGTGGTAACCAATCAGCAAGGCGTTGGCAAAGGCTTGATGAGTGAAAATCAAGTTGAAACCTTGCATCAATTTATGATTGAGCAGGTGCAGCAATCAGGGGGGCGCATCGACAAAGTATACTATTGTCCCGATCTGGCTACTATGCCAAACAATTGCCGCAAGCCAAACATCCACATGGCAAACCAGGCCAAGGCCGATTTCCCGGAAATCAATTTTTCGAAAAGCATTATGGTTGGTGATTCGCTGAGCGATATGGAATTCGGCAGAAATGCCGGAATGCATGTGATTTATGTTAAACATGGTACGGAGATAAAAAAAAATCTTTCTGAAGGTTTCATTTCCGGTCTGTCAGAGTTAGCGGATTGGCTTCAGCAAGATAGAAAGTAATAATTGGCACAGCAAACAAAAAGATAGGTTAATGAGCCCGGAAATCATACTTGGTACATTTGTAATATATACGCTAACCCTTTTTGTGGTGGCATGGTTTACATCGCGCCATGCCGACAGCCAGAGTTTTTTTATTGGCAACCATAAATCACCCTGGTTCGTAGTGGCTTATGGGATGATAGGCGCCTCGTTGTCAGGGGTTACCTTTATTTCTGTTCCCGGATGGGTTGGGAATACAGGCTTTAGTTATATGGTAATTGTGGTTGGGTATGTATTTGGATATCTGGTTATTACAACAGTTTTGCTGCCGCTCTATTACCGTTTAAACCTAACCTCTATTTACACCTATTTGGATCAACGGTTTGGAAATACGGCCTATAAAACCGGAGCTTTGTTTTTTCTGTTATCACGTATTGTTGGTGCATCGTTTAGGTTGTTTTTGGTCGTTAGCGTATTGCAGGCGTTTGTGATGGATTATTTTGGCGTTCCGTTTTGGGTTACGGTGATTTCTTTTTTAGTGATCATCCAATTATACACCATGAAGGGTGGAATAAAAACCATTATTTGGACAGATACCTTACAGACAACCTTCATGCTTTTGGCTGTGGTGATCTCTATTGGAATGATTATGCAACAAATGGGTACCACTTTTACGGAAATGATTGCAACCGTTTGCGAAAGCGATCTGTCGAACATGATTGTCACCGATGTGGATAGCAAAGAAAATGTGATAAAATTGTTTTTTAGTGGCATGTTTATTACCATTGTTATGACCGGACTTGATCAGGATATGATGCAAAAAAACCTGAGTTGCAGGAATATAGGCGATGCACAAAAGAATATGGTTAGCCTGAGTTTAATCCTTGTTCCTGTAAACCTGTTGTTTTTGTTTCTTGGAGCCGTATTGTACCTTTATGCGGCTCAAAATGGGATTGCCTTACCTGATTCATCTGACCACCTTTTTCCAATGATTTCGTTTGAACATCTGGGAGTTACGGCTGGAGTTGTGTTTATTATCGGACTCGTTTCAGCGGCTTATTCCAGTGCCGACAGCGCATTAACCGCCTTAACTACCTCGTTTAGTATCGATATATTGGGCCTGGATAAAAAATATGCACATGATGAAAACCTTTTGAAAAAAAAACGGTATTGGGTGCATTTGTTAATGTCCGCAATCATTATATTTGCCATCATTTCGTTCAGACTTATTAATAACCAGGCTGTTATTTCTCAGCTATTTACCTTTGCCGGATTTACCTATGGTCCGCTCCTGGGTTTGTATGCATTTGGGATGTTTACAAAATTCAGGGTTTACGATCGGTTTATCCCCATTGTGGCCATAGCTGCTCCCGTTATCTCCTATCTTTTCAGCCGTTATTCGGAGCAATTGTTTAATGGTTATCAAGTGGGTTTTGAACTTTTGATTATCAATGGCGCACTTACATTTTTAGGATTATTCATGATTAGAAAACTAAACCCATAACACTACTATGTCGAATTTTAGATTTACAGCACTCGAAAAAACCTTGAACCGGCCGATCGGAATTGTCGTTCCACCTTCATTAAAAGTCTCGGATTATTATGGATCAATGACCTTTAACTCCCAGACTATGAAGGAGCACCTGACAGATGAGGCATACAAGGTGGTGATGAGTGCCATCGAAAAGGGTACACGCATCGATCGTAAAATTACCGATCAGATCGCATCCGCCATGAAAGCATGGGCCTTAAACAGAGGTGTTTCTCATTATACCCATTGGTTTCATCCTTTAACCGGTTCAACTGCCGAAAAGCACGATGCGTTTATACATCCTACAGGTCAGGGAAAGGCGATAGAACAATTTCAAGGTGATTCCCTTATCCAGCAGGAACCAGATGCTTCCAGTTTTCCAAGTGGAGGAATCAGAAGTACATTTGAAGCCCGTGGCTACACGGCATGGGATCCTACCTCTCCCGCATTTATTCTCGATAATACGCTCTGTATACCTACTATATTTGTTTCGTATACCGGCGATTCGCTCGATTATAAAACGCCTTTGCTGAAATCGATGAGGGCATTGGATACGATCGCTGTGGAAGTGTGTAAGTATTTTGATAAAAACATTGACAAGGTATATCCTACCTTGGGCTGGGAACAGGAATATTTTCTGGTAGATGCTGCACTTTATGCGGCACGTCCCGATATGGTGCTAACCGGTAAAACGGTTTTTGGGCATCCTTCGGCAAAAGACCAACAGTTGAGTGATCATTATTTTGGAACCATACATAACCGGGCGCTTGCATTTATGCAGGACCTAGAAATTGAATCTCATAAGTTGGGTATTCCTCTAAAAACCCGTCACAATGAAGTTGCGCCAAGTCAGTTTGAATGTGCACCGGTTTTTGAGGAGGTCAACATAGCTGTCGACCACAATCAATTGCTGATGCATATTATGGATGTGGTGGCCAGAAGGCACGAATTCAAAGTATTGCTGCATGAGAAGCCCTACGCAGGTATCAATGGATCGGGAAAACACAACAACTGGTCGTTGGCTACCAATACAGGTTTAAACTTACTTTCTCCCGGGAAAAGCGCCTCTGATAATTTTCGATTTATTGCTATTTTATCCAATATCTTAAAAGCCGTTCATACCCATGAAGGATTGATGCGCGCAAGTGTTGCTTCCGAGGGCAACGATTTAAGGCTTGGCGCTCACGAAGCTCCACCTGCTATAATTTCGGTGTTTGTTGGTGAGCAAATTACCGCCACACTCGAAGAAATTGAAAAAATGCCTTCGCGCAAAGCCCTGACTTCAAACAATGGCAATAAGGATATCATCCTTGATATTCCAAAGATACCTGAAATATTGTTCGATAATACCGACCGGAACCGCACTTCCCCTTTTGCATTTACAGGCAACAAGTTTGAGTTTCGGGCCGTCGGGTCGAGTGCCAACACGGCCAAACCCATGTTTGTTTTAAACACCATCATGGCCGATCAGCTCAATCATTTTAAACAAGATGTAGATAAGTTATTGGCTGAAGGCATGAAGAAAAACGATGCCATCTTCAATGTAACACGTCGTTATATTATTGAATCGAAAAACATCCGCTTTGAAGGAAATTCATATAGCGATGAATGGATAAAAGAGGCTGCAAATCGTGGATTGTCGAATAACAGAAGCACTCCCGAGGCATTGGAAGCGTTTGTTTCTGAAAAAACCATCGAGCTTTTCAGAAAACACCAGGTAATGACAGAAAAAGAGCTCCTGGCTCGTTTCGATATTAAATTGGAAAAATACACCAAGAAAATTCAGATTGAATCGCGCGTGATAGGCGATTTGGCCACCAATCACATTCTTCCAACAGCCATTCATTATCAAAACAGGCTGATTGAGAATGCCCGGGGGTTAAAAGAGGTGCTCGACTCAAAGACATTTGTAAAACTTTCGCGAAATCAATTGAATACAATCAAGGATATTTCCAATCACATCAGTTCCATTAAAGATGATGTGGAAATGATGACAGAAGCACGAAAGGAGGCCAACCTGATCGAGCATGTCCAACAAAAGGCCATTGCTTACAAAGATGAGGTAAAACCTTATTTTGAAAAAATAAGGTACAACGTGGATAAACTCGAAATGCTGGTTGATGACGAGCTGTGGCCATTGCCAAAATACCGTGAACTGCTCTTTATTAAATAGTGAGTCACAAACGTATTAAAATGCCGGTTTTACATCGGCATTTTTTTTTACCTTTGAATTCCACAAATAGTATTGAATATGAAGACGCACATCATACTCAGGTCAATTTTTTTTCTGGTAGTAATTGCCGGCCTGACTGTAATCGGCAAGGCTCAGGTGATGGTAACTAAAGTGGTTCCGGAAAGTCCTGCACCTGTTGGTGGAGGTCTGTTTTACACACTCCCAAAAACAGTCCTGAAAGTTAACCTTGTGTTTGAAAAAATCGCCCGTCAGAAGGGGCCTTTATCCGCGTATGCCGCCGAATACATGGGTGTCAGCGATATTATTTTAACCTCAGAATCAACATTCAGGCTTCTGGATGCAGGCATAGAACCTTTACCTGTTTCCGATCCAAATGAGATGTATTATGTGCAGTTTCCTGCCGATAAAGCAAAGGATGAGCTTAACCCGGTTTTTCATTTGGCTGAAAACGGAGCGTTGTTGTCGATTAATGACAATGAAAACCTGCCTATGGCAAAGCCTTTTCCTGAGCTTCAGCAAACCATCCTGTTTAAAAAAGAATCAGAGTCGTTTGATTATGAAGCAAGTTACAACAAAAGGAAGAAAATGGATACGGTGGTCAGAAAAATCTCCATCGATACCATGACAATTAATCGGTTTTTATTTAAAACAAACTGGGTTGATAAATCAGAGAAGGAGCGCGCCGAAGAAGCCGCGCAACAAATAGCAAAAATAAGGGAAGCCCGTTATAACCTGCTCACAGGATATCATGAAGTTAATTTTGGCGAAAGCTTGCAGTACATGGATAATCAGCTTAAGAAAATGGAACAGGATTATCTGGAGTTGTTTTTAGGAAAGGAGACCTCAACCATTATCGCTCAAACAGTTTTTTATTCTCCCCAAAAAGGAGAAAAACAGGTGCCGATATGGAAAAGTTCAGAAGGGGAAACGGTGTTGCTTGAGTTGAATGCCGATGCCATACTTAAAGGATTAACTGAGGCGCCGATCAGCGGTTCAAACATAGTATATTATCGAATTCCGGCTCAAACCTTTGTAAAAGTCAGCTTCAAAGGCGACATTTACTTTAATCAATTAATACCAATCAATCAGTTGGGTATTGTTTCTACAGCTCACATTTCAAAAGCGAGGTTGCATTTTGACCCTCGTAGTGGGAGTTTGATCAGCATGGTCAAGGAATAATATGTAATTCGGCGAATTAGGAAAAACATTCATATAGTTTAAAACTGAGCTGTCACCGCACGCAATGCAGAAAGTCTCTTTAGGAGATCGGCTAGTAAATCAAGTTTCAACATATTGGCTCCATCCGATTTGGCTTTGCCGGGATTGGGATGTGTTTCCAGGAAAATTCCGTCAGTGCCAACCGCGATGCCGGCTTTGGCAATGAGCTCAATTAAATCGGGCTGGCCACCTGTAATTCCCGAGGTCTGGTTGGGTTGTTGAAGTGAATGGGTGATATCGAGAATAACAGGAACACCGGTTTTTTGCATGGCCGCAATGTTGCGGTAGTCTACCACCAAATCGCCGTACCCAAACATGTTTCCTCGTTCAGTCAGCATCACCTGTTGGTTTCCGGTCGATTTTACTTTGTCAACGGCAAACTGCATCGATTCGCCCGATAAAAACTGACCCTTTTTGATGTTGATCACCTTTCCCGTTTTACCTGCTGCGATCAGCAAATCGGTTTGTCGACATAAAAACGCGGGTATTTGCAAAATGTCTACATAGTCTGCCGCAAGCTTTGCTTCCTCTGCGGTATGCACATCCGTAACAACCGGAATCTGGTAGGTGTTTCTGATGTTATCGAGGATCTTCAGTGCTATTAAATCACCAATGCCCATAAACGAATCCAGTTTCGACCGGTTTGCTTTTTTATAGGAAGCCTTAAAAATTGTTGGAATCTTAAGTTCGGTGGTCAATTTTAGGATGTGCTCTACAATGGGATAAGCCATGTGTTCGTCCTCTATTACACAAGGTCCGGCCATGAGAAAAAATTGGTTGCTGTCTGCAAATTGAAGTCTGGGGATAGAAGGTATCATATTGCTGGTTTTTTATTGACGGAATGATTAAAATTAACAAAATATACTCCGGTAAAGATTAACAATGCGGCAACAATCTCTGGCCAGGTCAATACATCTTTACCAAAACTGATCGCCACAAAGGTAGCCAGAAATGGTTGAAAATAAATATAGGCACTATTAACTGTCGGACTAATTACCTTGAGCGAGAAATTGTTAAGAAAATAGGCGATAACAGTGGTGAACAATACAACAAAACCAATGGAAAGCCAAATGTTTGATGGAATTATCCGGAAATCGGCGATCAAAACCAAATGAAGCGTGAATGGTGTAACCAATACAAATCCAAAGGTAAATACCCATTTCATTACCGTTAAAGGATGGTACTTAGCCATAAGCGGTTTTATTAGCACCAGAAAGAGTGCGTATGAGGCAGCGTTTGTAAAAACCAGCAGGTTGCCCAGTTGGCTTCCCTGAAATGAAGCATTCCCGGCCTGAATGATTAAAAAAACGGAACCTGAAAATCCCAGTACGATGCCAATCATTTTGTTTTTTGTAATGCGCTCTTTAATAATGAAATGAGCGAAGAACAACACTAAAATCGGAACCCCCACCATGATCACCGATGCATTGATTGGCGTAGTAAGATTGAGACCTTCAAAAAACAGGATTTGGTTGATTGCGACACCAAAAATAGCTGCGATGAACATTTTCAGGAGATCATGTTTCGCAACAGCCTGCTTGGGCATAATGAGTGAAATAGCCCAAAATATGGCCATGGCACCAGTTACACGTAAAAAAATGACGGCTCTTGGAGCCAGATAATCAGGCATGATTCCTTTGGCAACAACATAATTTATCCCAAATATAATGTTGGCTCCAATAGCAGCAAGGTGCGCTACAACTAATTTGTTGCGATTAAGAAAATGACCCTTATCGGGTATTTGGTTCATGGGATTTAGAACGGGAGGTCGTCTTCGGGCAGGCCCAAATCATCGGGTGGCAGGTTGGGGAGCGTGGCAGCTGGGGTGCTTCCTTCATCGGAGCCACGTTGGATACGCCAGGCACGAATGTCCGTGTACCAGCGTCCATTGAATTCGCGCGATTCGATGTTTACCGAAGCTGTAATGTGGTCACCTTCAACCACTCCTGCTAAGGCTGACAATTTTTCACCCCATACATTCATGCAGATTTTTTTTGGATATTGGTCATCGGTTTCAATGACAAATTCCTGCTTTTCCCATTTTCCGTTTTTGCCTTCTCCTGAAACGGGAGTCATTTTTTGGATTAATTTTCCGGTAAGTTCAATATTCATTGGTCGTTTTTGTTTTCAAAAGTACAGTTTTTGCATTTTGGAACCGGTGTTTTCTTAAAGAAATTATTTTTATGCTGACAGTGCATTGCTTATTACCTGATCCAATTCAGGCCGTGATTCGCTTAATAATTTTAGATGATTTTCGATATCTTTTGAATAATGCAGGTGATGTGTTTTTGAGATTTCAAGTATTTCGCACGCCAGCAACCAATCGTGAGTTGAATTATTCAGATAAGTCTCCCAAATTTCCGTCAGATGGCTTACAGGCTCATGGCCTTCACGGATATTTCTAAGACTGGTGTAGATTTTATGCCTCTCTCTGGTTTCTTTTGGAACTATTATCTTGTGTGTTTTTTCAGTCGGTGGCTCATAATTCAATCCGTAACCTACCGGATCGGCCGGTCCATTATAAACGGATACAATATGCTCGCCCACGGCCATGTCAAAAATCCCCCAGGAGGGTTCAAACAAAATTCTTTCCTGGTATTTAACCAGACAATCACTAAAGCTCATAAGAACGACAAACCGGTCTTTCCGAATTAATGATCGAAGGATACCTGTTACTTTAATACCTGATTCAAATTCAAATTCCGATGGCAGATCTTTAATGATCCCTAATTCAGCAAGATCAGCATCTGAAAGCAGGCGTATGGGTTTTAAGGAACCTTTAATCTTCCCGATGGGTGAACCAAAACCATCCTGATGGTGGTCTTTTCCGTGTTCGGGGAGCATCTTGTTTTTGTAACATAAGATGGTCGGTCCGGTAGTATTCAGGTAAATGGCCTGGCCGTTTTGCGACAGCACGTTGGTAAATATTCCTGAGACTTGCAGTCCTGAGGCAAACCTGGCGGTTGCGGCGTTTCCCGATGCGATGGCTTTCAGTAACCCTTCCAATCCTCCTTTTTTCAATGCCATTTGGTTGGTAAATTCCTCCAGTACCTTGTTTAAATGAGCAAAGTCAGGTGTGACGAATAGCTGCGGCTGAGGTTTGGTGATGTCGAAATTGTAATGGATGGCTTCGATGGTATAGGGCAGTTTTGTTACCTCCTTTTTCATGGCACTTGTACATTCACCAATTGACGACAGCAATCCGGCCCCATATACTTTTGGATGCTCCAGATCGCCAATCAGACCATATTCCACGGTCCACCAATGAAGGTTCCTGATGAGTGCCATTTCAGATGGAATGCCCATGTTATTGCTTATATGATCGATTTTAGCTTCAGCTTCGACAATATCTTTTTCGGTTGAATAGGGGTCAGCCTTGAGAATGCTTAAATGGCGAATGGCCTCGTACAGTTCATTGTCTTTTTTCGATGAAAAGGCTTTGCAGGACATGCTCCCAAAATTGCGCAAATAATCGGAATATTCCTTATCAACAATAATGGGAGCATGTCCTGCTGCTTCATGGATAATGTCTGGGGCAGGCGTGTATTCGATCTGGTCAACAGGCCGGATGTCTGCAGCAATGACCAAAACCTTGTGTTTTTGAAATTCCATGAATGCTGCGGGTGGTATAAACCCGTCTACTGCTACCGCAGCCCACCCAATTTTGCTCAGGATGTGATTCATCTCATCAATGCTCGGAATACTTTCAATGCTGATGCCTGTTTTTGCTAATCCATCCAGATAGGCAGGGTGGGCTACCAGGGTTAATTTTCGCAGGTTTTGCTTCATAACATATCGCCAGACAGCATGATCCTGAGGCGTGTACAGTTCGTGGTACTGATCGGTGATAAAGCATTTCAAATGCTCTGGAAGCTGCTCAATGACGGAGTTGTTGACCATAACTTAATTTAGAAAGAATATAAATTAATCCAAAAGTAAAAATAATTTAACAATACGGATGCATATTTAACGCTTTATAGGATTTTTGTTTCATGGTAAACGATGTAAAGTTGTATTTAGCCCTTCCGGTTCTAAACGAATATGGAAATTTGGCTTCTTTAATGGGTTCGCTTCACGGACAAGAAGAGCAAGACTTTCATCTGGTAGTCTGTATAAATCACTATGAACATTGGCGACAACAACCAGAGTATGCCGATACCATTGCTGACAATGAGAAAAGCATGTCCTTCTTTGGTTCATTTTCCGGATTGCCGGTAACGGTTATTGACCGGGCCTCTGCCGGTAACGGCTGGAATCCAAGAAATGGAGGCGTGGGTTGGGCACGCAAAATGGCGATGGATGCCATTGCCAAAATAGCCCGACCGGAGGATATCATCGTGAGTATTGATGCCGACACTTATTATCCACCCAATTACTTATCAGAAATAAAGAGAGCTTTCAATCAAGATACCAAGGCTGTCGGACTGGCAATTCCGTATTACCATAAATTGATTGGCAATGATACCGATAAGCTTATCCTGAGGTATGAGTTATACATGAGGCATTATGCGTTGAACATGCTCCGGATTAAGAATCCTTATGCGTTTACCGCGATGGGGTCAGCCATGGCTTTTCCGGTTTGGGCTTATCTGAAGGCGGGGGGCATCACGCCTGTTAAAAGTGGCGAGGATTTTTATTTCATGCAAAAACTTGTTAAGATGGGCCGGCTGATGAACTGGTGCGAAACCATTGCTTATCCTTCGCCCCGTTTTTCCAATCGGGTTCTTTTTGGAACCGGGCCTGCCCTCATCAAAGGAAATACAGGCGATTGGACTTCCTACCCTATTTATCATCCTGAGTTGTTCACTGCCGTGGCCACCACTTTCTCCACTTTCGAGCATTTGTATAAGGAAGACCTGGAAACTCCCATGGACGAATTTTTGTTTTCATGTTTTAAAGTCAACGATCTTTGGCAACCCCTTAGAAAGAATTACAGAAGTATGGAAAACTTTGTTCGTGCCTGTATAAACAAGGTTGATGGGTTAAGGATTTTACAGTTTCTTCGTCAGCAACAGCAGCTTCTGGAAGTATCAGACACACAAGTTTTTGCACATACTTACGAACATGAGTTACACATGATTTTAAGTGAAAATCAACTACGGGTTTTAGCTAAAACGGAGTTCGATTCATTAACAACCGATCAACTTGACTTTCTTCGAAACAGCTTGTTTCAGAAAGAAAATTCCCTCAGAAAGGAAATGCATTTCAATTGTTTGTAAATTGCAGTAAATTTTTTGGTGTATGTTTCATCTCATCACGATTTTAGGTCCAACAGCTACCGGCAAAACAACTTTGGCCTGTCATTTGGCAGCACTCCTTCAGGGTGAAATAATCAGCGCCGACTCACGCCAGGTTTACCGGGGAATGGATTTGGGGACGGGTAAAGACTTAACCGATTTTCATTTAACGGGCTATGATGTTCCATATCACTTAATTGATGTAGTGGACCCTGGCTATGAATTTAATGTTTTCGAATTTCAGCAGCATGTAGCCCAGGCCCTTGAAAAAGTGGAACATAACGGCAGATTGCCGATCCTGTGCGGAGGCTCGGGACTATATCTGGATGCGGTGCTGCGTGGTTACCAATTACAGCGGGTTCCCGAAAATAAGGTGCTTCGGGAATTTATCGAGACACTTTCAATGGAGTCTTTGACAAGAAAGCTTAAATCATATGGCCCGGTGCACAATACTACTGACATCACCGATCGCCATCGTTTGATTAAGGCTATTGAAATTGCAGAGCATAGCATAAACCATCCAAAACCGGATTTTATCATGCCTCGGGTTTCATCCATTAATTTTGGTTTGCATTTTGAAAGGCAACAACTTCGTGACAGGATAACCCAACGGTTAAAACAACGGTTTGAAGAAGGAATGGTTGATGAAGTGAGAAATCTTTTGAGCAGTGGCCTGCTCCCGGAACAATTGAAATTTTATGGGCTCGAATATAGATTGATTACTCAATATGTGATGGGTGAGCTGACTTATAATGAAATGTTTGAGCTTCTAAACACTGCGATCCATCAGTTTGCCAAACGTCAAATGACCTGGTTCAGAAGAATGGAAAATGGAGGCGTACGGATTCATTGGATAAACGGGAACATCAATTTGGAAGAAAAATTGGTAACTATTTTAAGTTTTTTGCCTAAAACCTAAGCACATGGTCGTAAGGTTTATCGCGATATGTACATTTTTGATCAGCCTGACGGCGTTGGCTCAAAGGCCTTTGCTTTTCGACAAGCAGGCTCTCGAAAATCCTCAGGTCAGGTTTATCAGGCTTACAACTGAAGATGGATTGTGTCATAACCGGGTAACGGCGTTGCTACAGGATCAGTTCGGGTTTGTTTGGGTTGGAACTATCAATGGACTAAATCGCTATGATGGGCGCGCATTTGAAGTGTACAAGCAAAACCCTGATAATTTCACCTCCTTGTCTTCCAGCCACATTTCTTCCTTGGTGTGCGATCGGAAAGGAGACCTTTACGTTGGCACAAAAAGCGGGATTAATCAGTATAACAGACTGACAAACAATTTTAAACACCTGGAATTAGTTGGCGACAGCATCGTTGAGCCTTTTCCGGATATTCGGGAGTTGTTGTTCGAAAACGATTCGATCCTGTGGATTGACACTCAGGAAGGACAATTGGTTCAATTTAATATCAATCAACATTTAATAACCCGGGTCTATTTACACCCTAAAAGCACACAACCCTATTATTTATATCATGATTTGTATTTAGATCATGAAAATGTGTTGTGGTTGGGAGTGCGGGGGTATGATATGATGTACCTGAACAGGAAAGCGCAAAAACTGGAGTTCATAGCTGCTGATGAAAATGATTTTTCAAAAAAAAGGACAAGTGATGTGTCCTGTTATTTTGAAGACAGTAAAGGAAACTTTTGGGTGTCTGCAATTGATGGAGTTTATCTGATGGACAAAACACAACGAACATTTAAAAAATTGATGAATACGTCCACTTTTGATATAAACGAAGATAAAAACGGAAATCTTTGGTTCGCAACAGGAAGTGGTATATTTAAGTATAACCACATGGAAAACAAGATGATGAGGTTTCTGAATGAAAAGGATAATCCACACTCCATCACGAGTAACAGCACGTATAAAATTCTTGAAGACCAGGTAGGAAATATGTGGTTTGCTACGAGCATGGGGTTAAATATTTATAACCCGTCACCCTTTCCTTTTGGTACCTATACCCATATACCCGGTATATCAAATTCACCTGAAGGTTATGTGGTTACAGCGGTAGCTGAAGACAATCATCATAACCTCTGGATTGGATTTGAGGAGGATGGACTCGATTATTTTAACACGAAAAACGGCCGTTTTATACACTACATTCGTCAGGGGAATAGTAAGAACCAGTTGGCCGTCAACCAGTTGTCGGCGCTTTATTTCGATAAAAAAAACCGACTGTGGATAGGACTGTGGCGAGGCATTGGTTTTAATCTCTACGAGCCTGAAAAAGATCGCTTTAGTTTGTTTACCTATTATAAAAAAAATCTACATATGGATTGGTATGCAGATTTTTGTGAAGATGATTCGGGCCAATTTTACATCGGGTTTTGGGGAGCCGACGGATTGGTTCGCTTCGACAGGGAAAAACGGAAATTTGGGGAGAGTTTACAGAGCCGGTTTCAACGAACTGAATGTTCGCGCCTTATTACCAGACTTTATCACGATCGCCAAAATACCATTTGGGTTGGAACCACCGAATGCGGGCTGCACCGCTATTTTCCGGAGAGGGATTCTTCCATGGCTTTTTTTTGTGATGGGAAGGACAGCTCAGGCCTTGTTTCTGACGACATTAAAGACATTACCCAGGATGCGGATGGTACCATTTGGGTACTCACTTCGACCTTGCAGAAATTTGATGAGCAAACCCGGCGATTTAGTGAATATGGTGCTGCCGATGGCTTTTATTCTGTCGATCCCATTTCCATCCTTCCTGACAGGGACAGTTGTTTGTGGATCGCCACCAAAGGAGACGGCCTTTTTAAATTTGACAAGAGAAATAATCACTTTACCCAGTATTTGAAAACAGATGGCATCCAGGGAAATACTTTTACCCCTGCCAGGTTAGCTATGAGTGATGGCAGGTTGTTCTTTGGAGGTGTAAATGGATTCAATTTATTTAACCCCGGGGATATTATGGTAGACTCTGTCGTGCCAAAACCTTTTTTTGGACGTTTTTTGGTAAACGACCACATTGTAAGTCACGACCTGAACCAACAATCAAGTATCGCGATGATGCCAAATGACAAAGTATTCTCCGTCGAATTGAACAGTACTGACCTCATTAATCCGGAACGGTATTTATATCAGTGCATGTTGATTGGTTTCGACAACACCTGGGTTGATGTGGACAACACGCAACGAAAGTTGCGTTATGCTGCTGTGCCACCGGGAACCTATCAGTTAAAATATCGGTTAGGCAACAGAAATGGAAAATGGTCAAGTGAATCAGCAAGTGTATCTATCCTAATCAAACAACCATTTTATCGAACTCCCTGGTTCATTTTTCTGTTTTTATTAGCATTCGCCACTTTGCTTTTTCTCTACATTAAAAGGCGCGAATACGAACTTAAGATCAAGGGAAAGTCAATTGAATTACAGCAACGCGTTTTTCGATTACAAATGAATCCACATTTCATGGGCAATTCATTGTTAGCCATACAAAATTTCATCTATGCCAGCGAACCAAAAGCTGCGGGCAATTACCTGTCCGATTTTTCACGTCTGTTCAGGTTGATCTTAAACAATAGCAAATCGGAATTTGTTCTCATTTCCAAGGAGATCGAAACGCTGGAATTATACTTAAAACTGCAGAGTCTTCGATTTCCGGGAAAATTTGAAGTTACATTTGAAATGGATGAAACGATCGACCCCGATGGATATATGATTCCGCCCATGCTGGCCCAACCAATAATCGAAAATGCACTTGAGCATGGGTTGTTTACTAAAGAAGGCAAAGGGAAACTGATGATCAGGTTTTTACGTGAAAATGACCACCTTATTTTTGAAGTGGATGACGACGGAATTGGCCTTACAGCTGCTTTGAAACTTAATTTAGGAAAATCAATGCATGATAGCACGGCTTTAAAAATCACCCAGGAAAGAATTGAGATATTAGGAAAAAAGTATGGGTTCATGGTAAAATTTGAGGTGAATGAAAAGTGGAACGAAGAGGGTCAATCGCTTGGAACAAAGGTACGTTTTACCTTACCATATTGCTATTCAACAGGTTTTAACTAACATTTAAGAGATGCTACGGACAATTATTGTAGATGACGAACCAAATGCCCGCCAGGTAATAAGAAACATTCTGGAATTGTATTGTAATCAGGTTGAAATAGTTGGCGAAGCCGCAAATGTTAAACAAGGATTGGCCCTCATAAAGGATCAAAAACCGGATCTGGTGCTTTTGGATATCCGCATGCCCGATGGTACAGGCTTCGATTTACTAAACAAGGCAAGGGGATTAAATTTTAGGTTTATCATTATTACAGCTTTCGAGCAATTTGCAATTCAGGCCATCAAGCGAAGTGCTCTTGATTACATCATGAAGCCCATCAATGCAAATGAATTGATCGAAGCCATCGAAAAAGCGGTAATCACTGAATATCGACCAGAAAGTGAATCTGTTAAACTGGATAATTATTTTTACAACCTGCAAAGAGAGGCTCATGAGCACCGGATCGTGTTAAATACCTTAAATTCCATTTATGCGGTTAAAATCAAAGACATCATCAGGTGCATGGCTGATAAAAATTACACGGATGTTTTCCTATTGAATGGCAAATATTTAACGCTTTCAAAAACGTTGAAGGAGTTCGAGGAAATACTTACCGAACATGGCTTTTTCAGGACGCATCAGTCGCATCTGATCAATATCCGGTTCATTGAATCATACGAAAAAGGATTGGGAGGTACGGTAGTGATGAGTGATGGTTCTAAAGTACCTGTTTCTTCACGCCGGAAAGAATTGTTTATAAAACTGATGCAAAAATTGTGAAAATTTATTTTTGACGATCTACTGGAAATCTCTTTGCAGATACTCACCACTTGATTACGAATATTCATCTTGACATATCGTCCGCTCATTCATGTTCTTAAATAGGCAAGCTTGTGACTACTTTTAATTCATATTTTTTAAACCCGTTTGTTAAAAGGCAAACACAAAACTTAAAATTATGAATGTAAAAAGTTTACTAAAAGTCTTAGGTATCATGCTTCTCAGCATGACCTTTATTTATGGGTCCTGTAATAAAAAGGACGATCCAACGCCACCTCCGGCAGCCTATGTACCCACCTTTTCAGCAACCTATTTTTCAGTTGATATGGGTGGGGTCGATTACCTCGATTTCTATATCACCTGTGTATCTGATGACTGGGAAATGATCAAGGTGATAGTCACTTATCCGGGAGGTGCCGGTAAAGACACTTTTACCGGTGGAGGCGCTATTCAACTTCAAGGCGAACCGTTTACCTTTCCCAATTATTTCCTGAAACTGGGTGGAAACTGGACCTTCTCGATTACGGGCAATATTAAATCGGGTGCTCACGTAGGGGAAAGTTTCGCTGTAAATACAAGCATAAGTGTTTCAGGAAAATAACAATTAACCTGATTATGAAGAAAAGCCCTCAATTGGGTTTTTCTTCATAATTTTTTGTTAGCCTGGTTTAATATCGGGTAGAAGGCTGCGCTAAGGCGCAGCCTTTTTTTAATCGTTGGCTTTGTCTCCAAGCAAGGGCACAAACCTAAATGCACCAAACGATTCGGCGGTGAGTTCTCCCGTAAGTTGTTTGGTATAGCGCATCATGGTTTGCACCGCTCCATGCCCTAAAGGCACAACAATAGTACCTCCGGGTTTGAGCTGATCAATCAGGTTTTCGTGGAGGTTTGGTGCTGCAGCCGTAATCAATATCTTGTCAAATGGTCCATAAGTTGGCAATCCCTTGTTTCCGTCTCCATAAAAAACCTTTATGTGATAACCCAGTTCTCTAAGAAATTCTTTTGTCTTGTCATACAAGCGTTTTTGTCGTTCGACGGAAAAAACCTTCGCTCCCAGTGCTTCAAGCACACATGCCTGATATCCGGATCCGGTACCGATTTCAAGTATTTTGTCGCCTTTTTTTACTTGTAACAATTCGGTTTGAAAAGCAACAGTATAAGGTTGCGATATGGTTTGTCCTGATCCAATTGGAAAGGGTTTGTCTTCGTAAGCAAACTCAAGAAATGACGAATCCAGGAAAAAATGCCTTGGAATGGAACCAATCACTTCCAGGACACGTTCATCACAAATTCCTTTTTTCCGGATCGTGTCAACCAGTTTTTTTCGCATTCCCTGATGTCGGTACGAATCTTCCATTTTCTTCTCTACACTCCTTATTAGTTCTCAATAATGTGCGAAAATAGAAATAATGACAGCAAGAAAAAACTACCTTTGTCAAAAATTTTAATTTATGATAAAAATTGGTGTGTTGGGCGTTGGCCATTTGGGCAAAATCCACTTAAATTGTATTCAGAAAATTGAAGAATTTCAACTGGTTGGCTTTTATGATACAGATACTGAACGGGTAAAGCTGATTGAGCAGGAATTTGGGATTAAAGGTTACAGTAGTATCAACGATTTACTGGATGTAGTTGACGTAGTTGATATTGTTACCCCAACTGTTTCGCATTTTAGTTGTGCTTCTGAGGCCATCCGCAAATCGAAACACGTTTTTATCGAAAAACCAATTGTTACAACACCGGACGAAGCCCTGGAGTTGATAAAACTGGCAACAGCAGCCAATGTGAAAGTACAGGTGGGTCATGTTGAACGCTTCAATCCCGCTTTTTTAGCAGCCCAGCCATTTATTAACAACCCCATGTTTGTGGAAACCCACCGGTTGGCATTGTTTAATCCTCGTGGAACCGATGTACCCGTGGTGCTCGATTTAATGATTCACGATATTGATATTGTGTTGAGTGTTGTCAAATCCAAAGTACGCGATGTTTACGCCAGTGGAGTGAATGTGGTAAGCGACACCCCTGATATTGCCAACGCGCGTATTGAATTTGAAAATGGAGCCGTTGCCAACCTGACGGCAAGCAGGCTTTCATTGAAAAATATGCGTAAAACAAGGATTTTTCAGCGTGATGCTTATATTACGGTAGATTTCCTGGATAAGGTTAGCGAGATTATCCGCATGGAAGAAATTGATGTGTTGCCTGCCGACCCGATGGCTATGGTTATCGATTTGGGAAATGGCAAGAAAATGAAACGCATTTCATTTGAAAAACCTGTGGTTGGCAATATTAACGCCATTGTGGAAGAACTTAGAAGTTTCAAAGATTCTATCATATACAATAGGGTGCCACCCGTCAGTATTCAGGATGGCTATCACGCCTTGCAGGTGGCACACATGATTATGGAAAAAATCACCGCTTCATTGCCAAATGATCACAAACCACTACAATAAATAACAATCGTTTTCGTTTCTACACACAAAGGATTTAATGGTTTGAGGCTAAAGACATTGCTATATGGCATTTTAGGATTGCTGATGATGACATCAGCATTTGTATGGCAGGGATGCTATAAGTTCGATGGGGATCAAACAATTCCTGCTTATCTGCAAATCGATTCCGTTTCGTTAACGACCAACTATTCAGAAGAAGGCGCCAATTCGGCGAAAATCACCGATGTGTGGGTGTATGTAGATGATGGATTGATCGGTGTTTTTGAATTACCGGCCTTATTACCGGTATTGGCGCAGGGTAAGCACAAGCTCGAAATTCGCCCCGGTATCAAACTCAATGGCATTTCAAGCACAAGGGTTCCCTATCCTTTTTACAATCCAATCGTGTATACCAACTTCGAATTTGTTCCTGAGCAGATATCTGATCTCAAAACCATTTCAACTACCTATTATACTGATTTATCTTTTCAATGGATGGAGGATTTTGAACAGACCGCTCTTTCGTTTGAGGAATTAGATATTAGTGATACGGTAATCAAACGCACCGCACCTGCAAATAATCCTGCCGCATTTTTAAGTCCAAATTCACACTATTCAGGAGTCATTAGTTTAACAGAAGAAAAACCTGAATATGGCGGAGCTTCATTTAATAGCTTTATTATGCCCAAATCACAGGGGGCAGCTGTGCTTTTGGAGTTAGATTTTAAGACCAATAATGCGGTTACAATAGGCTTGCTCATGCGAATCAATAATAGTTTTACTGAAATCCCTCTCGTTATATTAGGCCATAATGACGAGTGGACAAAAATATATATCAACCTTGGACCAAATATTTCCTTAAATTCCACGGCCAGTGATTACAAAGTCATTTTCAGGGCGGGTTTGGGTAACGATATTTCCAATGCTGAGATTCTGGTCGATAATATCAAAATTGTTTCAAGGCAAAACTCGTATGAATAGACGTTTACAAGTTGCTAAATACGTTGTTCTCGACTGGCTGGCAGCGGCCCTGGCTTGGAGCTTGTTCTATATTTTCCGGAAATACTCGGAAGATCCAAGTATCTTATCACACATCGAAACGGTGCTTGACGACAGGAAATTCTGGATGGGAATTATCCTGGTACCCGTCTTTTGGTTGATACTGTACCTGATGGTTGGGTCTTATCGGCGAATATACCGTAAGGCCCGTCTAAAGGAATTGGGCGAAACGCTCATTATTACCCTAATTGGAGTTACAGTCATCTTTTTTATTCTCATCCTGGACGATTTTATCGTTACTTACAAATCGTATTACCAATCGTTCGCGATACTTTTTATCCTGCAGTTTTCAATCACATATATTTTCAGGCTATCGCTCACCACTATTACGGTAAAAAACATCCATAGTGGAAAACTTGGTTTCAATACCATTATTATTGGTAGCAATGGCAATGCCATGAAAGTTTACAACGACATAACAAGTCAGGAAATATCTTCCGGAAATCATTTTGTTGGCTTTGTTAATGTTCACGACAGGGATGATTTTAAAATTGGCAAGTTTTTACCACATCTAGGCGCCTACAAGGACTTAAATACGGTAATAAATGATTTTAAAGTGGAAGAGGTGGTCATCGCCATCGAGCGATCTGAGATAGGTACCATCGAACGCATCATTACAGAGCTTGAGACTACCAGTGTGATTATCAAGGTTATACCGTTGATGCAAGACATTATTTTCGGATCAGTGCGAACACGGGGAATTTTTCATACCCCTTTAATTGAAATTTCACCCGACCTGATGCCTGCCTGGCAACAGTCGTTGAAGCGGTTGATTGACATCATTGCTTCCTTAATGGCCATGATCATCCTGATCCCCGTGTATATTTTCACCGCTGTCGGGGTTAAATTATCTTCGCCCGGAGCTATCCTGTTTTCTCAGGAGAGGATTGGGAAACACGGCAAACCTTTTATGATGCATAAATTTAGGTCGATGTATTCTGATGCAGAAAAATTCGGACCGCAATTGTCCTCGGATGAGGATCCCCGCATCACCCGTTTTGGACTGTTTATTCGCAAGGTACGATTAGACGAAATCCCTCAGTTTTACACTGTTCTTAAAGGAGATATGTCGCTCGTGGGCCCCCGTCCCGAGCGTCAGTTTTATATCGATTTAATAGCCAAACGGGCTCCGCATTACCGTCTGCTGATGAAGATAAAACCCGGGATCACTTCCTGGGGACAGGTTAAATTTGGGTATGCGTCCACCATTGACGAAATGATTGAGCGGCTGCAATACGACATCCTGTATATCGAAAACATGTCGCTGGCCATGGATTTTAAAATCATGATTTACACCATTTTGATTGTTCTGCAAGGTCGGGGTAAATAAGGGATAAGACTGAACTGTAGCTTTAAGGGTTTGAATTTAATTAATTCATTTTTTTCAAGATGTTTCTGGTTTCGATTCAATAAACGAAAGGGTTACCTGAGCACCGACGGGTTTTAAGTTTTTTACAGATATTTCTCCTTTATGCGCATCGACAATAAGCTTTAAAGTGGCAAGCGATAGCCCTGAACCTTCTTTATGCAGGATATCCCCTGCTGAGAAAAGTTGAAACAAATACTCGAGTGCTGCATCTGAAAAACCGGGTCCCTGATCAACAAAATGCAGGTGAATTTTTTTATTGCTTCTGGTGGCAGAAATGGTTAGTGTAGGATTAGGGCTGGCAAATTTTTCAACATTATCCATTAACATACGTGCTCCAATCATAACAAGTTCCGAATCCGCCATAATCAGTAATTGTCTGGCTGGTTTTTCGTAATGAATTGATAAGTCGGACAATGGATTTTGCTTTTTGAATGTGCCGATAGAAGTTTCAACTAAATGATCGATCGACACGGGCAATATGTCGGGATTATACCTATCCGTTTTCAGTCGGGTGATTAACATGGCTATGTCGCTAAAACTCACCATACGGGCTGAAACCTCCGTGAGGTATGCCAGATATTCTTTTTGATCGGCATCGATATTTGTTAAACTTAAGAGTTGAGTCAGGCCGATAATACCATTTAACGGAGTTCGCATTTCATGGCTGATAAGGGATAGAAAATTTGATTTCGCCTGGTCAAGTTTTGCCAGTTTCTGATTCGCAATTTCTAGCTGGATAGTACGTTCTTTCACCAACTCTTCCAGTCGAAGGTTGATGGATTTAAGTTCTTGTTTTTGTTTTTTGAGCAGCAAATGAGTTTGAACACGGGCCAGTAATTCTGGTGAATTAAAAGGTTTGGTAATATATTCCTGTCCTCCGGTTTCAAATCCTTTTACGATGCTGTTCATATCCGCTTTAGCCGTAAGGAAAATAATGGGAATATCCTTCGTCCTGGGATCGTGCTTTAAGCGATTGCATACTTCGAAGCCGTCCATGCCTGGCATCATAATGTCGAGCAAGATTAGGTCAAACTCCTGCATTTCGCATATTTTCAAGGCTTCATAACCATTTTGGGCATAAGCTACCTGGTAGTCTCTTTGTGCCAGAATGTTTCCAAGAATTTGAATATTATTTGAAACATCGTCTACAATCAGTATTTTTTCATGATGGTTATTCATGGGTGTACTATCATTAGGTTTGACTTTAAAATGTATGTTACTATTACCACATTAATACTTCCGTTTTATCCCTTTCGGCTTTATGAACTATTCTCAATCGCCACGCTGTTGTTTTTTGGTTAAATGATTGGTAACAAATTGATATTCATATAAATTTAATAACATATCGATTGCATTTGTATTAAATTCTGTGGTTCGTGCCTCAAGTTGTGAACAATACTCTTTCATGCCGGCATCGTTAAATTCATCGGCCAGGTGATTGAGTTCACGACAAAATTCCTGAATATGGCTGATTAGTTTGGTGTTGATAGCCGGAAGGAACTTATACCTGATGATTCGTTGATTCTTTCTGATGAATTGGATATTGTGGTTGTATAGTTTTTCTTCAGTAAAAAAACGTGGAACGGAAATCCCTGTTTTAGTCTGAGAATCGATTTCCAGATTGAATTTTAATTCTTCAGCTGAATGGTTTATTACCTCAATATTGTTAAAGAAAACCGAGAAAATGGTGCCTGTACCCGGAATACTTTCTACACTGATGATACCATCCATCATTTCCACCAGACGCTTGGTTATGGTCAATCCCAAACCGATCCCCTGTTCATTTTTCACCATTCCGCCTTGCCTGAATGGTTCAAAAATTGACGTCAGGTTATCCTTTTCGATTCCTATGCCGGTATCTTTCACATAAAGAATCATGTTGAGCTTGCCGGTTTTTTCGTTAAAATGGCAATCCACCAACAACTCTATTTTTCCTTTTGATGTGAATTTAATGGCATTCCCCACCAGATTAAATAATATCTGACGAAACCGGATATCGCTGAACAAGATTAAGGCAGGAAAGTATTTTGAAACGTGGCTGGTTAGTTCAAGTCCTTTTTCAATAATATTGTTAGAAAAAATCTGTTCAATTTCTCCAATAATGGCTTTGATATTTACCGGGGCATAATGAAGATCGAGTTTCTCAGCTTCAATTTTCGATAAGTCGAGGATGTCGTTAATCAACATTAACAAGCTTTTTCCACTTGAACTGATTAACTTTAAATAATTTAGGTGTTTTGTATTGGTAATATTCTGACTGAGGAGCTCAGAAAAACCAATAACAGAGTTTAAGGGTGTTCTGATTTCATGGCTCATGTTAGCCAGGAACTCACTCTTGGTTCGGCTGATTTTTTCCGCTTCTTTTTTAGCCGCAAGCAATTGTTGGGCATAACGATCGAGCTCGATCCCCGCTTTTTCGATGATTTTGTTTTTTTCTATCAGCAGTTGGTTGGTTTTGTTTTTTGAATAGACATAAAATAATAAAAAAGCCACCATAATCAAGGCAAGAATAAAGGCGCTGACAAAAAGCAGGTTAATTGTTTTTTGGCGCTTTATTTTAAGCTGTGAAATGGCTGCCTGTTGTTCTAATGATTGTATTCGGTTTGCCTGTCGTTCGCTTTCAAAACTAATTTGAAGTAAGGCTATTTCTTTTCTGATATTGATATTTAGAATAGAATCGTGGTATTGATGCGCAAGTTGCAGGTAATCGAGTGCTTTTTTATATCTGTTTTGGTTTACCTCTATTTTATAAAGTGAAGTATAGGCCTCTACCATGTTATTTTTGGCATTGATTTCCTGCGAAAGCGTTAATCCTGGTATTAAATATTCCAATGCCAGTTTGTCTTGATGCATTTCTGTGTAAAACCCCCCCAGTTTAATATAGGAATAAGCCAGAAAGTTTTTGTCCTTGAGTCCACTGTTTATTTCAAAAGCAGATTTAAAATATTCCAATGCTTTATAAAAGTCGCCTTCTTCTTGATAAAGATTTCCCAAATCGTTGTAGCAGATGGCAACACCCTTTAGATTGTTAATTTGTTTATTTACCTCCAGTGAACGTAAATAGGATTCTTTGGCGAGTGCAAGGTTCCCTTGTTCCAGATAGATATTGCCTAAGTTATTGAGGTTGATAGCAATTCCAAGCCTGTTATTCAGGTTTAGCTCGATAGCGTAGCTTTTTTTAAACAATTTGGTTGCTTCCTCCAGATTTCCGATCGACTCCTGAATATTTCCCATGCTGTTGATGGCAACGGCCATGGTGATCGAGTCGTGGTTCATTTCGGCCAGGTTAAGTGCACGCATATGAAAATCCATGGCATTTTTATAATTGTCGAGTCTTCGGTGAACCACGCCGATGTTATTCAGGATGATGGATTCAATTATTCTGTCGTTGGCCTTTTGAGCCAGAGCCAGTGCTGCCTCATGAAAACGAATCGCTAACAGGTATTTTCCGTTATTGCGGTTGTTCACTCCCAAACGGTCAAGTTTGGTAGCCATCCTCTTGGCTTGAAGGGTACTGTGTACCCATTCTCCAAGCGGGTCCAGGTTTCTAAACTGCTCGTATTCGGGTAAGTGAAGCTGGTTTGTGCTGTCCAAATACATGATGAGACTGCAAAACGATTCTGCCTTGAGCGAATCTCCGCTTGTTCCGGAATAAACTCCGATAAGCGAATCGGCATCCGGTAAGGTGGTCGCTTTACCACAATTGCTGATGCCGGCCACCTGCAAAATAACAAGTAGAAAGAGATTAATAAGATAACAAGGACAATATCTCAATTTGGGTATAACCATTAACAACACTGTAAAATGGGATAGCAATTTAAGCAGAGCAAGATACAAAAATAGTTTACTTATTCAATTGTAAGGAACACTTACCTTTATATTTGATAAAATCTCCGCCGAAGCTACTACCGGCAATGCCTTGTGGGCTATGAAGCTGTTGGTTTTAAAGAAAGATGTTTTTGGTCGGAGAGTTCAATTCGTTTCAATTAATCTATCGCTATAAAGTAAATCAGCTGTGATTAAAGATTTTAAGCCAATTTTAAGCGTAACCTAATCTCTTCTATATCTGGCACTGATATTTTTGCGTTAAAATTTAAAACGATGATTTCAGCAACACACCTCCACGCCATGATTATTCATTTTCCGATCGCCCTTTTGATGGCAGGGTTTTTATCGGAAATAATTGCTTTATTCACCAAAAAATCATTTTTCCGGGATGCGGCAACCTACCTGTTGATACTCGGAGCGATGGGTGCAGCTGCGGCCTTTCTTAGCGGTGATTATGCCGGTGAGGGTATTGAGGATGGTCCGTTGAAAGTGCCAATGGAACTTCATGAACAGGCCGCCTCCGTTACTCTTTGGCTTGCCATTATCACAGCAGTTTTCAGGGTAGTAATCACATATTTAAGATACGATCACCTGTGGACCACCTGGGTGTTTGTTGTTTTGTTCGCCGCTTTAGTGGGGGCAGTTGGAACAACAGGTTACCTTGGCGGGCAATTGGTGTACCGTCATGCCGCAGGTGTAGAATTCGCGATGCCCGATTTTAACAGTTTACCGGATGATGAAGATTAATTCCTTTCTGTATCTTTGAGCAATTGAACCTTGGAAAGTACCGGCATGCGAATTTTAATAATAGAAGACGAAACCTCCATTGCCCATTTTATACGCGATGGCTTAAAGGAAGAAGGATATGCAGTAGATATAGCGGATAATGGTAAGAAGGGATTGCAAATGGCCATCAATTATTTGGATGAATATGACGTTATTTTGCTTGATTGGATGCTTCCCGGACTTAACGGTATTGAAATTTGCCGCAACATCAGAAAAGAGAACAAGACGGTTCCGATCATTTTTCTCACGGCGAAAGATACTGTTGATGAGGTTGTTTTTGGTTTAGAAGCAGGTGCAAACGATTACATACGCAAACCCTTTTCGTTTGAAGAATTGCTTGCCCGCATTCGGGTACTTATGAGGAAAGACGAAACCCAACCACTTGTTTTTTTTGCCTCCAATATCATGATGAATATTGAAAAACATACCGTTACAAAAAATGAGATTCCTGTTGAACTCACTCAAAAGGAATTTTCGTTGTTGGAATATTTGCTGCGTAATAAAGGTAAGGTATGCAGGCGCACCGGCATCATCGAAAAAGTATGGGATATACATTTTAATTACGACACCTCTGTTATTGACGTTTATATCAATGCCTTGAGAAAAAAACTGGATGGTCCAGGAGAATCTTCTGTTATTACCACTATTCGCGGTGTTGGCTATAAAATTGAAGCGGACAAATGACCTTAAAATTTAAAAATCGGATCGCTCTTTTTAATGTCATGGCCGTTGCGCTTACAACCGCCATGGTTTTTCTGACTATATATCTGGTAGTTTATAATACTGCCTATTCGCATCTGGATGAGGATATAGAAATTGAGAGTGAAGAAGTGATCAGTAATCTCGACTGGCGCCATGATTCAATCATCATCAATAGAATGCCTGAATGGGACGAAGCCGAACATAAACAGATTGAGGTGAATCCAACTTTTTTGCAAATAACAAATTTACAGGGAGCTATTATATTTCGTTCGACTAATTTAGTTGAAAATCAGTTCCTTAATGTTACTCACAAACCGGATGAAACCTTTTACAATGGAGTAATCGGTAATAAAAGAATACGACTTGGCGAATTTCCAATCATAAATGAATCGGGCAAAACAATCGGGCGGCTTACCATCGCCGTTTCGCAACAAGAATCTTTCACCATACTCAATAACTTGATTTGGGTGTTGGTGATTTCATTTCCGTTGGTCGGGGTGGTGCAGTTTCTGGCTTCTTCTGTGGCGGCATCCAAGGCAATTAAACCTGTTCATCAACTCATTAGAACCGCTTCAGGAATTAGTGATTCAAACATAAACAACAGATTGGTATTGCCCAGGCACAAGGACGAGCTTTATGAACTTACACTGACCATAAACGAATTACTTAACCGCATCGAGAAAAGTATACACATGCAAAAGCAGTTCACCAGTGATGCTTCGCACGAAATCAGGACTCCTTTGTCTGCAATCCGTGGAATGCTCGAGGTACTGATCCGCCGTCAGCGAGAACCAAGGGTTTATGAACAAAAAATAGAGGAAGTCATCTCACAAGTTGACCGCCTAGATGGATTGCTTGAACAATTATTGCAGTTGGCCAGGATCGACTCGGACAACATGGCGACGAATTATAAGTCGTTAAATCTTTCACACCTCATATCCAACAGGCAAAACAAGTGGTCTCTGGAGGCCGCCGAAAAGAAAATTTTGCTTCATGTAAATATTCCTGATCAGGTTATGGTGTTGGGCGACCCACTTTATTTGGAGTTGATACTCGACAATTTGCTGAACAATGCCGTTAAATATGGGATTGAAAACGGGAACATTTTTCTGGATTGGAACCAGAAATTGAGAATGCTTTCGGTACAAGATGATGGAATTGGTATTTCGGCGGAGCACCTTCCTAATGTATTCAACCGGTTTTATCGCTCGGATGAATCACGGAGTTCACAAGTGAGGGGAAATGGACTTGGATTATCCATAGTAAAAAAATTGGCGGACCTTCAGCATATTACATTAACAGCCACGAGTCAAATTGATAAAGGAAGCACCTTCACCTTAGAGTTTCAGGGATAATATTTTTTAAGCATATTTTAAGAATCGCTTTAGGAAGTTCTAAGGTGAAGGGATGCATCTTTGTGTCCTGTAAAAACTATCAAAAATTAATTAAAAAATGAAAAATACCTCCATTGTTCCGATGTTTACAGCAATAGCTGCAATCTTACTATTCCAATCGTTCACCAGTCAACTACCTGAAACGATATCAAAAGAAACCGATCCCAAGGAAGCTCACATGATCAACATGGAAAACATGTTGACCGCTTATAAAGGGGAAACTACGGCAAGTGCAAAATATGCTGCTTACAGTAAAAAAGCAGAAGAGGAAGGATATCCTGAAATTGCCTTGTTGTTCAAAGTCGCATCTGCCTCAGAGAAGATACACGCTGATAATCACAAGGCTGTTTTAGGCGAATCGGGTCAGAAAGTGGCCGTATTTAATCCTGAATTTACAGTTCTGACCACAAGCGAAAATTTGAAGGATGCCATTGCTGGTGAAACATACGAAATAACCACCATGTACCCTGAATTTATTACCAACGCCAATGCGGCAGGAAACCAGTTTGCATTAATTAGCTTGAATTATGCCTATAAAACGGAACAAAAGCACAAGCCTTTGTATGAAAAAGCGCTTGCCGCTTTGGAAAGCAAAAATGTCAGTTCTTTGGCATCTGAGTATTATGTATGTCCAACCTGTGGCAATACCTACGAAGGGTCTGCACCAAAACGCTGCGGAATTTCAATGACCGGGTCTGAAAAGTTCATCCAGATAGCGCTATAGAGATTTAAAAGATTGTTGATGTAGTTAGAATGAGAACCCCGGAGAAATTCGGGGTTTTCTATTTTTATATTCAGGTCAATTTATAAACCAAACATTAATTGACGAGAAAGGAAAAGATGAACAATAAGAATTCCTTTTGTTTTAAGTCAAAAAGAATTCTTGCAATTAGAATAAATTTACCTGACTATCAGATCCCCGTTTATATCCACTTAACCAACGGAAAGTCCATTCGGTATTTAAGCAGTTCGTTTTTTGGAAACAGACGGAAAGTAAAATCGTAAATACCGGTAGTATGAATCATCATCTCGATGCCAAAAGTAACTTTGCCGGGCTCACTTGAAATCACCTTTAACTCCTGCTTTAACTTGATGGTTTTAACTTCCTCATCAGCCTTGTTTCCCATCAAAACTTCTGCACCCAGATCGTTGGCATCAAGTCCGGGGATATTCAATTGGATTTCAGCTATGAACTTTTTCCCAAACTCCAATGGTGTCCGGCTGGTGTCCGGTATTTTTAAGCTTTCAATAACAATTTGGTCCCAGGCTTTTTTTACTTTTTTCTTCCATTCGGACAATTGTGTGGCCGGGGCAAAATCGGAGCCATATAATTGATTTCGTCTGGCAAACAGACCATTGTAATATTTAGTATAATAATCTTCGAGCATGCGTTGCATGGTAAAGTGTGGGGCTACCTGTGCGATGGTATTTTTAATAAATGAAACCCATTTGCTTGAAAATCCCTGTTCGTTGAGGTTGTAATAATGTTTAACAATTTCGTTTTCAAGTGTTTGGTATATGATTTCAGCGTCCAGTTCATCCTGATATTGTTGATTGGCAAATGTTTTGGCTTCTTCTATAGCCCAACCCGCATCTGGTTTGTAACCTTCGGCCCACCAGCCATCCAGTACGCTGAAATTCACAACGCCGTTCATAACTGCTTTTTCTCCACTGGTGCCAGATGCTTCGAGAGGACGGGTGGGTGTGTTGAGCCAAATATCTACACTGCTGGTGAGTAATTTGCCCAGGATCATGTCGTAGTTTTCCAGAAAAATGACTTTACCCATGAACTCTTTTTTCTTCGAAATTTCGACGATCCGTTTGATGAGGTCTTGTCCGGCTTTGTCGTTGGGGTGCGCTTTTCCTGAAAAGATGAATACCACCGGTTTTCCCGGATTGTTGACAATCTTGTCTAACCGTTCGAGGTTCATAAATAGCAGGTGTGCACGTTTGTAGGTCGCAAATCGACGGGCAAATCCAATGATCAGGTTGGTTTCATTGATGTCTTTGAGCGCGTTTATAATTACCTGCGGTGTTTCCTGACGGTGAGTGAGGTCTTTTTTAAGTTTTTCACGGATCACGTTAATCAACCTTTTTTTAAGCGCCAGTTTTTTTTGCCAGATTACATCATCGTCAACATGATAAATCTTTTCCCAATATTTTGAATCAGGCTGATTTTGTACAAATCCTTCACCAAACTGATTTTTGAATAACTCTTGCCATTCGGGAGCTGTCCATGTGAAATAATGCACACCGTTGGTTACGTATCCAACATGGAGTTCCTCTGCAAAATAACCCGGATACAAGGGTTGAAACATCTCTCTTGAAACTCGTCCATGAATCCGGCTAACGCCATTTACTTCCTGCGAAAGTCTGGCTGCCAGCACACTCATGCTGAATTTTTCTAATGGGTTATCAGGAAAGAACCTGCCCAATCCCATGAAATCGTGCCAACTGATCCTAAACTGATCGCTATAGTGTGGCAGGTAGGTCCTGATCAGGTGTTCTTCAAAAGTATCATGACCTGCCGGCACCGGTGTATGGGTTGTAAATAAATTGGTTGCCCTCACCAGTTCGGAAGCTACTTCAAAACTGATTTTCGGATCTTTCATCAGGTTTAAAATGCGTTCCAGCCCAATGAAAGCAGAATGCCCCTCATTGCTATGGTAAATAGCTGGCTCCAGACCGATACTATTTATCATCCTCACGCCTCCTATTCCAAGCATCAACTCTTGTTTTATGCGGTTTTCATTATCGCCACCATACAATTGATAGGTAATGGACCGGTCTTCGGCAGAGTTTTCCTCGGTGTCGGTATCAAGAAGATACAATGGGATTCTTCCTACATTCACCTGCCACACCTTCGCAGAAACATTGCGCCCGGGAAATACGAGCTGAACGATTACCCACTCGCCATTGGCATGGCGAACGGGAAGTAGTGGCAATTGGGTAAACTTTTGTGCCGTATATTCCGCTTGTTGGTCACCAAAAACCGACATGGATTGTTTGAAATATCCATACCGATAAAGCAGTCCGACAGCGATCAGGTTTTTATTTGAGTCGCTGGCCTGTTTCAGATAATCGCCGGCCAGTATTCCAAGCCCACCTGAGTATATTTTCAGGCTGTTGTGCAAACCGTATTCCATGCTGAAGTAAGCTACCATCTCCTTGGGCTTGTTTTTGGCTTCGCTCATGTATTCTTCAAAACGGGCATACACTTTTTCCAGTACCTGAAGAAACGCTTCATCACCGGTGAGTTTGTCAATTTCATCTTTCGACAGGGATTCGATGAGATGCACCGGGTTGTTGTCGAATTTTTTCCATTTTTCTTCATCAATGTTCGCGAAAAGCTGTGAGGCATCATCGTTCCATGACCACCATAGGTTATAGGCAAGTTCCTTGAGTGGTTTTAATGTTTTAGGCAGTATATTCTGTACCAGGATTTTTTTCCATACAGGCTTGTCTGAATATGCCTGGGCTTTCAACAGCAGCGTGTCGGTAGGCGGGGTAGGAGGGAGATTGCTTTTTCTCGGCTCCGAACGGTGGATAGCTTCTGACCAGGCGTCAAAATAATGGCTGATCATGGATTGCCAACGGGCTTTTTCAAAAAGTTGTTTTATTTCTTTCCTGTTTTCTTGCTGGTTGTATGGGCCGGTAAAGAACTCGATGGTATTGGCAATCTGAACAATAGCTGCGTCTGTTTCGCCTTCCTGGCGGTCGATTACCGTTACTGATTTAAACTGAAGCGACGAGTTTTTAACAGCCCAATCGCCAAATCCTGCAAAAGTAGTGGTCAGGGTTGGAATATTGAATGCAATACTTTCCAGTGGGGTATATCCCCAAGGTTCGTAGTATGAAGGGAAAACGGTCAGGTCGAAACCTATCAGGAAGTCGTAATACCCCAAGTTGACCACTCCATCTTTTTTATCAAGGTATATAGGTGCAAAGATGATGTCGATTGCGCTGTGTTCATCGTTGGTTAATCCTTGTCGTTTTATTTCGCTTAAGATTGCATCGTAATCCGGATGAAACAGTTTATGTGTTAAAAACTTGTCGTCAGATGAAGTATGGTTCTTATTGTTTTTTTCAACTACGCCATCGTGTTCGGTCGGGATAGCAATAAAAGCCACTATTTTTTTTGAACTTGCTTTGTTGTTGTTTAGTTTCCCCAACGCCTTAACAAAGAGATCGATACCTTTGTTTGAGTATTCATATCTGCCACTGGTCATCATTAGCAAAGTATCATCAGCATAGGTTTTTCCAGTCCGTTCAGAAGCTATTTTTAAGGCTTTCTTTCGGGCGGTGGTTTGCATTTCCTGAAAACGGGGGGCTTTTGGAACGAAACTCTCATCGAATCCGTTGGTGGTAATGATATCAGGAGTTCGTCCGTAAAACTGGGCACATTCACGACCTGTAATTTCGCTTACTGTGGTGAGGACGTCGGCTTCACGGGCCGCAATCGATTCAAGCGAGTGCTGTGCCGATATATTGAAGTCGCGTGCCGTTTTTTCGGGTTGAATCTTGGTCAGGTTTTGATATAAAAGCAAGCCATTTCCGGCAATAGAACGCCCCAGAGCCGTTGCATGGGTGGTAAAAACGGTACTTACTTTTGGGTTATGGTCTTTCAGAAAAAGCACTCCGGCACCGGTCATCCATTCATGAAAATGAGCAACTATATTGCTCATATCCTGAAGTTGATGTTGTGTAAAGCTGTTGATTACCTGACCTGCAGCATAACCAAACATGGCAGCCTCAATATAATGCCATTCCCCTCGAATGGAATCCAGGTTATATTGCTCCCAAAAGTGCGCGAAAATGGTGTCTTTTTCCGGAAACAACGGAGTGAAATCGATGAGGATAACATTCGGGCTTCCGGGGATATTCCATTTCCCTGTACGGACTTTCAACCCCTCCATAAAGGCAACAGCCTTCCACTCGGCAAAGAGACCCGGAATTTCTTTAAAATCAGGATTAGCAGCGGTTTGTTTCCAAACGTCAGGTCCAATTACGATATAGTTTTCCCCTAGTTTTTCTACCGTGAGTCTGGCTTTTGTCGAGATAACTGTGTAGATCCCCCCAATTTTGTTACAGATTTCCCAACTTGTTTCAAAGAGAAAATCAGGAGTGATTATTGTATTAGTATTAGATTCCATGGATCAATTTCTTTCTATTGAATAGTGGTTTTTTTTAAACAAAGTTGCAAACATAAGAATTACCCGTCTGCCACCTGCATTCAAAATGCATTTTAAATAAGATGATCTTTAGGGTGTTCAATTTTAACCCTGATAACCAGCATGTGAATAAACTTGCTGATTATTTAATAAATGATTTTATTTTATCTTCAATAATTCGCTGGTATTTCCTGATTTCTGTTTTATTCACTTTCTTCAACCGGGTTTGAACTTCCTGAAATTGTTTATTGAATTTGACTCCCATATTGGGGATTATTTTGTCGATCAGCTCTTTTTCGGCATCTTTTAACGCGATAGCCAGGGTTTCAACATCAATTTCTTTCAGTACTTTTTTGATAGCAGAATCCGACATGTCTTTCATCTCCTGTATACTTACTCCGCGGGTCTTTTGCACCATCTTTTTTATCTTTTCAGTAGCTTCATCTACCTTTTCACGTGCAATTTTCCCTGCTTTTTCAGTTACTATTCCGGCTGCATTTTTTAGCTCCATCATATCGCTCTCAGAAGATTGACCGCATTTTTCAACCTGTAAGATAAAATCACTTAACACATTCATATAGTTAATGAATGCTTCGTATGGAGTGCCGTAAGGGTTGAAGTATTTGTGAACATCCCCGTCTGAAAACCACTTGGTACACATGTAATAAAAGTGATCGGATGTTTGCAGGTACGACCATGTTTTTACCAAGTCAGGGTCATTGCATTTCCTGACGGTTTCTTCAAGTGAATAGAGTTTTCCGAAAGCCTCATTCTGAAGGTCGTTACCTAGCCAGGCCGTTACATCCCGTTCTTCATCGGCCCATGAAATGGGATAAGGAACGTGGATGGCACCTACAGGTTGCAGTTTTTCATTTAGTTCATTTGGAGTAGCGAATTTGTATTTTCCACTTTTTAGAAATTCACCGGGCAATGCCTTCATAAAATCAAAAATACCCGTTTCTGCCCATTGGTGTTCGCCAAAGGTTTCATAATCCATAAAGAGATTGATGACTTCATCTTTTTTATCCAGTTCATCGAACCATTTAACGTACTTGTCGGCAGTCAATGGGTAACCGGCCCAGCTTTTATTCGAAAAACGGAACGCGATATCATCACTCAGGCGATAATTTTTTAATAACAATTTCAGGTCAGGCCGGTTGGCACTGTTGTACATAAAATTGGGACTTCTCCATCCCAGTATATGTTTGGCACCTTCGGTCAGCATCAGCTTAAATCCCATGTCTGCTACCAATTCGCCTATGGCATCGCTATAGATGAGTTCCGTGTTTCTGAAAGTGGTAGGGGTGAAGCCAAAGAGTTTTTTAATTTTTTCGCTTTGCTGGTTCACCTGTCGTTCAAATTCCTGCCTGTTTCGTAGTGATGCCAGGGAATGGGCATAAGTTTCCGTGAGGAATTCAACGTTTCCGGTATCGGCCAGTTTTTTAAAGCTTTTAATCACATCCGGTGCATAACTTTCGAATTGATCCAGGGCAATACCCGAAATGGAAAAACTCACCTTAAAGGCTGAACCGTACTCCTTAATCAGCTTTAAAAGCAAAGCGTTCATGGGTAGATAACTCTTTTCGGCAACACGCTGCATGATGAACTCATTCTCGTGTTCATCGAAATAGTTATGTTTAGCTCCAATATCAAAGAAGCGGTAGGTTCGTAAGCGAAAGGGTTGGTGTACCTGAAAATAAAAACAAATTGATTTCATTGTTGGATATTTTTGTCGAAAGCTAATCCTTCGGTGGTTGTATTGATACTATTTTAAAGGTATTGAATGATATACTTGATTGACTTCGTAGGCAGCGTTTTCCCATTTCAGGTTCTCAACCTCTACTTTGCCGTATTTTTTAAACATGGAGGATAATGCTTCGTAATGGCACAATCCATAGATGGCATCAGCCATTCCATCTACATCCCAGTAGTCCACTTTGAGCGCGTGACGAAGTATTTCAGCCACCCCTGATTGTTTGGAGATGACAACCGGTACATTCGACCGCATCGCTTCCAACGGGACAATACCAAAAGGCTCTGAAACAGAAGGCATCACGAACACATCGCTTAACGCGAACATTTGATCAATTTCGCCCCCTTTAAGAAATCCTGTAAAGTGAAATTTATCAGCCATATGCAGTTGTGCCACCCGTTCAATCATCCTGTTGAGCATGTCGCCTGAACCACCCATCACGAAGCGGACGTTTTTGTCTTTCTGTAAGATTTTGTAAGCTGCTTCAATGAAATATTCAGGACCTTTCTGAAAGGTGATTCTGCCCAGAAAAGTAACTATTTTTTCGTTTAAGGTACGTTTGACCTCGGATAACTCAGTAAACAGACTGGGTTCTACTGCATTATGCACCGTGACTACTTTTCCGGGATCGATACCATACTTCTCAATTACAATGCTTCTGGTTAGGTGGCTTACCGTAATCACCCTGTCGGCAGCCATCATCCCTTCCCGTTCGATGTCGTACACCTGGGTGTTGATGTTTTTCCCTGACCGGTCGAATTCGGTGGCATGCATGTGGACGACCAACGGTTTTCCGGATGATTCCTTGGCGGCCACACCTGCAGGATAGGTAAGCCAATCGTGCGCGTGGATGATATCAAAGTCTTCTTTTAACGATAAGGCTGAGCCAATCAACGCGTACCTTGCCACCTCTTCCATCAGGTTGTATCCATACTTTCCTGAAAACTGATAGTCTTTCGAGAAAACATGGCTGGTGTATTTTTCACCCGATTTTTTGCGCTTTGAAATTTCACGTGCAAAATCCTCAGGTGCAACATAGGGTATAATATTAGAACCTATTTCGAGGTATTTTATCCTCTTCCAGTATTCACGGTAGTTTTCATCTGTCTGGTCAAAAGGGATATCACTGGCATTGATCAAACGCACGGCCTCCTGACTTTCGTCACCATATGCTTTCGGGACAACAAAGATCACCTCCGTACCATGCTTGGCCAGTCCCTTGGTAAGTCCAAAACAGGCTGTTCCCAATCCGCCGGTAATATGTGGTGGAAATTCCCATCCAAACATCAATATTCTCATTTTTCGTGTAGTTTAATCATTAGTGGATTGTCCATTAGTGGGATTTTTATTGAGATCCTTTTATTTGATCCAGCATATATTTTATTCTAAGCAGTTCCGACACACTCCATGCCTGCGAAATGGCTCCGGCTGCCTTATGAGGCGGGTCGCCATCATACACTTCCGAAACACTTCCAATGCCCGCCTGGCTCATAACTTCTTCAAATCCATAGAATAAATTTTCGATGGTTTCGATGCCTGATTTGCCATACACTTTCAGATAGGCCTCAGCAAATGCTCCTAACAGCCAGGTCCATACCGTACCTTGATGGTAAGCCAGGTCGCGATCGGTTTGGTTGCCACGATATTCACCTTTGTATTCATTGCTTTTTGGGGAGAGCGAGCGCAGCCCCCGCGGGGTGAGTAAATCGCTTTTTACCATGTTCACCACAGATTTAGCCATTTGATTATCCAGAGGACTATAGGGCATGGAGGCAGCAAATATCATGTTGGGACGTATATCCCAATTTTTATAATCATGTGTTGCAAAATCAGCTAAATAGCCTTTTTCTTTTGACCAGAAGGTGTCGATAAACGATTTTTTAACGCGGTCAGGCATGTCTTTCCATTCGTTGACGAAATCGCTGTCCTCGGCTGATTCGGCCAATTCAATGCTGAATAGGAGGGCGTTGTACCAAAGTGCATTTACTTCTACTGTATAACCTGTGCGGGGAGTGACAGGTTTACCGGCAACAATGGCATCCATCCAGGTTAAAGCCTGGCCGGGCTCACCTGCCCAAATCAATCCATTGTCATGAATTTTGATATTGAAATGGGTGCCATATTTCAGATGGGCCAGGATGTCTTTCATGGTTTTGCCATATTCCTTCCAGATAGCTGCTTTTTTTTGTTGTCGCAAGCTAAGCTGTTGAATCGCCCAGAAAAACCACAACGAGGTATCTACCGAATGATAAGAAACATCTTTTCCATGACCTGCATTGGGAAATAAGCCATCTTTGAGCTCATTCACTAACGTGGTTGTCACGCTTTTGAACTTCTTATAGTCTTTTTGTGGCAGGCAAAGACCCGGGAGGGCAATAAACGTGTCACGGCCCCAGCGGCCAAACCATGGATAACCGGCTATCACTTCACTTTTTTTATTGTAATTGATGATGCATTCATCACCTGCATTCGTCAGGCAGTGAATATAACTATCGCGGGGTGTTCTTTTTTTTACTTCGGCAGTCCATTGCGCTGTAAGCGTTTCCGGATTTTTTTCTTCCAATGCCGCTGAAATCACAACGGATTCGCCTTTTTTTAGTTTGATGTCGAAATATCCGGGGACATATAAATCTTCGGTGCTTTCGTATCCACGTTCCAGTTCACGTATATACTGGATGTCGTAATACCAATCAGGGACGTGTGTGTATTTGGCAGGTCTCGAAAATTGCATCGTCACCTTTGAATAGCCTTTGTACATCTGCCAACTTATGCCATTTTTAACCTCTTTGTATTTGGTGTCGACCCAGGTATTGGCTTTTGCCAAACTATGCACATTGCGGTAGGCCAGAAAAGGTTTTAGTCTGAAAATGACAGGATTTGCCGTTTCGTCAAGGGTATACTTGATAAACAACCGGTCTTCATTCAAAGCAAAAATATACTCTTTGGTAAACATAATGCTTCCCATGCGGTAAATCAGCTTAGGGTTTGGGTCGGAGTAAAACTCCCGCAGGTATTTATGCCCCTTGGGCTCGTAAAAACCACCGGGATACATCCTCATGCTTGTGTGGAACTCAAAATTATTATCGATGATTGTTTCGTCAATCGTTGAAAGCAGCACATGATTGTAATCATCAATAAGTGGTTGAGGAACCACAAGTAAACCATGATATTTTCTTGTATTGGTGGTAATGATGGTAGTACTGGCATAGCTGCCTGCACGGTTTGTTCGCAACAATTCACGATCAAGCGAAAATTTCAGGTTGATCAATTGTGTTTTGTCAAAATGTATATAACTCATTTTAATTAGGTTACAATAGTTATCAAGAAAAAATGGATTCCTTTGCAAAAGTAAAGCAATATAGGCAGAATAAACGAATTAAGGAAATTTAACGGTAAAATAAACACCGTCATTTTTTTTTAATCACCAGGTTATAAAACTCTGGTAATTGATCGATTAGTTTACCTGACAGTGTTTACTACAGGTTCGGATTGTACCGGATTGATATTTGAATATTTTGAAATCGATTGCACCCTGAATTTCGGAAAGGTTGAATTCATGTAATAATAGTTTATTTTTGTCCCGAACCAGAAATTAAAGTTTATTTATTGCTTTTAAACAAGGTTGATGATGAGTAAGATCCGAGATAATGAAAAGTAGAAAATTTGACAAGAGTTATATTGAAATGGCCTTCGTTTGGGCCAGGAATTCATACTGTAAACGCATGCAGGTAGGAGCGCTGATTGTAAAGGAAAACATGATTATTTCTGATGGATATAACGGGACTCCGTCAGGCTTCGATAATCTATGTGAAGATGAGAACAACATCACCAAACCCTATGTGCTGCACGCCGAAGCAAATGCGATTACAAAAGTGGCCAAATCAAACAACAGCAGCAATGGGGCTACATTGTATGTTACCGATTCACCCTGTATTGAGTGCGCCAAGCTCATTATTCAAGCCGGAATAAAACGGGTGGTCTATAGCCGTAAGTATCGGATTACTGATGGTTTGGATTTGTTGAACAGAGCAGGTGTCGTGGTTGAGCAACTGGAAATTTAAAAGCTGAAAAAAACCTAAAAATGATGGTGCTTCAGTAAAGGTGAACATTCTTATTTTCCTTTTTGTTTCATTTACAGGTCTCTATGGTGGCAATATGAATTCACAGAAAGGTCATACCATAACATCACAAATCCTTTTGGAATCATGATAAATATCGTTAACCATTTTTTGTTGACAGAATTTTATATCTTTACGGCTCAATCAATCACCAACCATTTGAAGGAATGAAAGGGATATTTAAAGTCATTATTTTAGTGTTAATTGTTGTTGCCTCAGGCAATTTTAGTTCATGCTCTAAAAAATCGGCCGGTTTTGCCAGTAGTACCAAACATACAAATGGCGGATCCTCATACGATCCCGCGGCAACCAAGGATCGACCCATTAGAAAAAAGTTTATTATCAACCAACAAAGGGGAACCATCCTGGGTCACAAAAAACCACTTTAGAAGGGGACTGAATTCCGGATATCCCAACAATCATCAAATTCTCTAATATTAATTGATTATTAGTGGTTTGGGTTGCAAAAATAATCGGATAATATGAAAAGCGGCCAGGCAGTCAGAGCCACATTTTTTTTCGGTGATTTCGTTACCCGCCACTGATCAGGTGAAGAATCTGGACATCATCACCAGCCACTACATCAGCCAGGTTATATTCTGGTTTTTTAATCAACCGACCATTGATCTTGACCACCATCATCTTAAACGAATAATTCTTTAATTTCAGGATTTCAGAAATAGTAAGTTTGTCAAAATCAAAAGATTCGGATCTGTTGTTTAATATAATGTCCATGATTAGTCTTTTAGTAATATTTCTAATACCGTATTGGCCTGCATGTTGGCAACAATTCCAACTTTTGGCGCAAGTGGAGGAAGTTGATCTGTGACCTCCCTTTTTTCGTCGCCACAAATATATAGGTTATCTAACTGTCGGCATCCGATTGAATTATTGTCGCCCCAACCAGCCACTCCCAGACCAACCACAAGTGGTGTTTGAGGCAGTTTGTCAAGAACAGCTTCGATGATCATCTGTTTCATTTCAGCTTTGTCGAAGGCTTCAACAATGACATCACAATCCTTAAATAGCTCGTAAATATTGTTTGAGTCGAGCATCAGGTCATGGGCTTTTACGCGAGTAGCCGGATTAATCAGGTGGATATTTTGCTGGAGGCAAAGCGATTTTTTTTTCCCAATTTGATGATAAAAAAAGTACTGCCGGTTAAGGTTGCCTTCATCAATAACATCAAAATCGGCTATAATAAGTTTGCCAACACCAACTCTGGCCAATGCCACTGCACAATTTGACCCCAAGCCGCCACATCCGGCAACGCCTACCGTTTTGTCCTTAAGCTTCTCTTTAATCTGACTGAAATTCATACGGTAGCATTTTTGACAAAAATATGGTTTTTTGTACTATAACAAATGCAGCCATTAATATATCCAATTTATATGGAAGACAGGATATTGTTTTCGCCACTGATTCGCTATTTTCTCAAAATCCTGAGGGCATTAAAAATCGCGATTAACGCAACACCCATATCTCCGAAAACAGCTTCCCACATGGTTGCAATCCCGAATACGCCCAGCAATATGAATAGCAGTTTCACGCCCATGGCAAAGTAAATATTCTGCCAGACAATGTTACGAGTTGATTTAGCGACATCAATGGCCATAGCAACTTTGGAAGGTGAATCGGTCATCAACACCACATCGGCAGTCTCGATTGCCGCATCGGAACCAAGTGCTCCCATGGCTATTCCAACATCCGCGCGGGCAAGTACGGGTGCATCGTTAATTCCGTCGCCAACAAAAGCCACCTTGCCCCCTTTGTTTTCTGCAATTAATTGTTCGATGTGATTTACTTTGTCTTCAGGCAGCAGTTCGGAGTAAAACCGGTCAATTCCTAACTTTTCCGCAAATGCCCGGGCGGCAAATTTGTTGTCGCCAGTCAGCATGACCGTTTGAATATTTTTGGCTTTCAGTTTTTCAATCGCTTCAAGAGCATCGTCTTTCAAGCGGTCGGAAATAATGATATAGCCTGCATAAATGCGTTCAATTGCGACATGAACTACCGTTCCTTCAACCTGACAAACGGGGTGTTCAATGTTTTCCTTATGCAATAGTTTATCATTTCCGGCAAGAATGGCTTTTCCTGAAACAACAGCCTTAATGCCATGACCCGATATTTCTTCGGTTTGTGTGATTTTGGATGTGTCTATTTTGTTCTTGTAGGCTTCCATAATGGATTGTGCGACCGGATGATTCGAGTTAAATTCTGAATATGCTGCATATTCCAGAATTTCCTCTTTCGAAAAGCCGTTTGAAGTAACAACCTTCGAAACCTTAAATTCGCCCTTTGTGAGTGTGCCTGTTTTATCAAAAACCACGGTGGTTATCCGGGTCAGAGCATCCAGAAAATTAGAGCCTTTCACCAGAATCCCTTTTCGTGATGCCAAACCAATGCCTCCAAAATAACCCAGAGGAATACTGATAACCAACGCACAGGGGCATGAAATAACCAACACGACCAAGGCACGGTAAATCCATTCGTCGAAAGTTTGTCCGCTAAATATAAGAGGTGGCAAAATCGCCACCAACAAAGCGCCAATAACCACTATCGGCGTATAATACCTTGCAAAAGTGGTAATGAATTTTTCCGTTTCCGCTTTTTGCGATGTGGCATTCTCTACCAATTCGAGGATCCTGGATATGGATGATTCTCCAAATACTTTATTGACTTTAATGGTCAATAAACCAGATTGATTGATCATTCCTGCCATCACATCGTCTGTTTCTTTTACCCTTCTCGGAACACTTTCGCCTGTCAGAGCGGCAGTGTCAACAAACGAAGTCCCTTCGAGTATTGTTCCATCGAGGGGTATTTTTTCACCCGCCTTGACAATGATAAGTTCGCCAACCTTTACCACATCGGGGGAAACCTTTAGTATTTCATTGTTGGACTTCAGATTGGCGTAATCGGGCCTGATTTCAAGCAGAGATTTGATTGATTTGCGGGATCGTCCAACCGCAATATCCTGAAACAATTCACCCGTCACATAAAATAGCATCACAGCGACTGCTTCGGGCATCTGATGAATCGCAAAAGCCCCGAGTGTAGCAATCGCCATTAAAAACTGTTCATTAAAAACCTGCCCCCTGATGATGTTTTTAAAGGCTGATGAAAGAACCCCCCAGCCCACAATGAGGTATCCTGTTCCGAACACTAAAAATTCAGCAAAATGAAAAGGTGTATTGTGGATTTCTTCTTCGAAAACCAATCCGGCGATCAACAATAGAAGCCCGGAAGCTGCTTTAATAATGGTCCATTTGTTTTCAGCAAGTTCGCTGGTCGAAACCAATGTCTTAGCTTGATCAATGTCTTCTACCACAACTTCCGGTTCTATCTCTTTAATGCGGGCCTTTACCTTTTCAAGGTTGTCGGTATCGATGGTCATAGTAGAATTTGCAAAATTCACAGTCACAAACTTCACATCACCCAGCTTTGTCAGGTTGTCTTCAATCTTTGAAGCACAAGAAGCACAATCCAGATTTTTTAACGCATATTTTTTCATTTCAACGGTATTTATTGCCTTTTCAGGTACGTAAAAAAAACAATGATAGTCAATAAATTAAAGACATCCCAACAATCCGGGCTGTCGTTAAATGAAAATCAATTTGACACATTTCCCAAACCAATACTTACTTTAGTCGGTTTTTCAAATACTTTAATTTCGTTCATGGTTTTATTTTTTATTCATTTTCGTAACTAACAAGCCATTTCACCGGCATTCTTCTTTGCAGAGAGGAGGTTATATGCTCCTTTAATTACAACCCTGGCTGCATTGATGTCGAATCCTTCGGGAAGGGTAATCTCAGTGTAACCTGATGCTGAAACGCCTTTTCTAACCTCGACAATCAGATATTCTGTCATGGCATTACCATCTTCTTCTTTTTCTTTTTCAAATACAAAAATATAATCCTTGTCATCGAAACTGACTACGGCCTCAGAAGGAAGAGCCGTTACTTTGATGTCTGATTCTTCGATTAATGCATTTACATACATCCCGGGCAGAATATTTTTGCAGGAGCCTAAAACGGTTCCGTAAACGCTGAAAGTCATGTCGTCACTTACAGATTTCCCTGTTTGAGAAATCAAAGCTTCATGAACATCGGTTTCATTGTTTATGAAGAACTTTATTTTCTGACCCACTGCCACCTTATCAGCATCCTTTTCAAACAGAGTAAGCTCAAGAAAAAGTTTATCGCTGTTTACAATTTCAAACAGGATATCGGTTGGCGAAACATACTTCCCGATATTTACATTAACGGCTTTCAGAAAACCACTTATTGGGGATACCAGATTGACTTGATTGCTGATGTTGTCTTCACTGAGCAGATCAGGATTAATGCCTATCAGAAACAACTTTTGTTCCAACGATTTTACCAATACCTTGAGGTTTTTATATTCTACAGTAACCAATTGAACATTTTTCTCGGAATAAACATCGTCTTTGTACAAATCAGTATGACGTTTGTATTCTGCTTCTGCAAATACCAGTTTGTTTTTTGCCTCAAGATAATTCTGTTGAATATCAACGAAATCCTGATTTTCTACTATAGCAAGCGTCTGCCCTTTTTTAACCTCATTACCTGGCAGCAGGTTTGTATTTTTAATAAAACCGCCCAAAGGCATACACACCGTTGCCTGGTTTTGGGGTGCAACGGAAATAACCCCATTGACTTTGATGGTACTACTAACTGATCGCATCTCAACTGAACCAGTCTGAATGCCTGCAAGTTGAATCTGATCATCACGCAGTTCAACAATATTTTCCGGAAGGATTTCTACTTCTTCTACCTCTGCAACCGGCTTGCTGTCTCCATTATTGCATGAGCTTAATGAGATGATGAGGCTCAGAACAATTGTTGTTATTTTGAAACTTACTTTTGTCATGATTTTTATTTTTTAAAATATTTTACCCGTTATATAATCAATTGAAATGATGGTTTGATTGTAATTATTTATTGCATCGAGATAGTTTTGCTTTATACTTAATGCACGGTTTAGATTCACAATGTAATCGAGATAATCCATTGCCCCGGACTTATAACTGCGAGTGGCCTGTTCGATGATGATATTGGCTTCGGGAATGGCTTGATTTTCGTAATAGTTCACACTGTTGCTGAATTTGGCATATTCGCCCATCAATGAGCGGTAATTGCCTGAAAGCGATTTGGAATAATATTCAGCATTCGTTTGTGCAACCTGCGTTCTCAATTTGGCTGCCTTTATTTTGGATGTGTAAGGCACAAACCACAATGGAATGGTAATTCCAGCCTGAATACCAGTAAGTCTGTCGTCGATACCGAAGGTCCTTGGGACTCCTTTTACTTCCTGAACGCCTTGCATGGATTGATTGAAATAACCAAAGCTTAAATCAGGGAGCATGCGGCTACGCTCCAAATCTTTTTCGACCTGTGAGATTTCGACCTGTTGTCGTACATATCCTGCCGAAGGATTTGCTGTCAAGGCCAGGCTGTCGGTTACCGGATAAAAATCGATCATTTTAATCAGGGTATCTTTTGGAGATAATACAGATTCAGTGTTTAAAAGGGTTTGCAGCTTATGATTCAATATAGTCAAATCCGCTGTTACCTGTTGCAAATGGTTCTTTACTTCGAGGCTCTGCGAACGGGCATTAATCATTTCGAGCTGGTTTGTTTCGCCTGATCTGGCCCTGAGTTCGGCTGCCCTGAAAAAACCTGAATATAAACTATCCTGATAGACGAATAATTTTTGTTTAGCATCCAAATAGATCAGCTGCCAGTAAACCTGCTTTACCTGTGTGGCAATTTCAAGTTGTGAAGTTTTTAACTCCCACTCACTGCTTTTGATATTGGCCTTTGCCAGTTTATTTTGGTTAATATAAACGGTTGGAAAGGCAATGGACTGAGACAGGGTAAAACTATTGTCGTTGCTGTATGAGTTAAACTGTCCGTATTGCGCGTCAATGGCCGTTTTGGGAAGATCCCACGAGGCACCTTTCAATGCTTTCTGTATTTCAACATCATAAGCAGATGAGCGTACGGCCAAATTGCTGTCCAATGCTATTTGAATTGCTTCCTGCAGGTTAATGACTCTTGGCTGTTGGCCTTTTACGGTACTAAAAATGGTTGTTGCACCAAATAAAAGGAGAATAGACACCAGTTTTTTTGCCGACCTAGTCTTAAATCTGAATTTGAAATTCGTTGTGGAAAAGAAAATGTAAAATACCGGAAGTATAACCAATGTTAGAAAAGTCGCGGTGATAAGTCCGCCTATCACAACAGTTGCCAATGGTTTTTGTACTTCAGCACCGGCCGATGTTGATAAAGCCATCGGAAGAAATCCAAGTGAAGCCACTGCAGCAGTCATGATTACCGGGCGCATTCGGGTTTGTATACCTTTCAATACACGCTCAGTTATGTTCGTAACGCCTGCTTTTTCGAGCCTGTTAAACTCCGCAATCAATACGATTCCGTTAAGAACGGCCACACCAAAAAGCGCAATAAAACCAACACCTGCTGAAATTGAGAAGTTCATTCCACGAAACCACAGGGCAAAAATTCCTCCGATAGCCGACATGGGAACTGCTGTAAAGATTAAAAATGATTGGCTTACTGAATTAAAAGCAAAGTAGAGCAAAACGAATATCAACAGCAGTGCAACAGGAACTGCAATGGAAAGCCTTTTCTGAGCGGCCTCAAGTTTTTCAAATTCACCTCCATATGAGATATAATATCCTGTGGGCATTTGGATTTTTTCATTTATCTGAACCTTCACATCATTGATTACACTTTGCATATCCCGGTTACGAACATTGAATCCGATTGTTATTCTTCTTTTAGTATTTTCCCTTGAAACCTGCGCCGGTCCTGATTTAATTGAAATGTCAGCCACCTGGTCAAATGGTATCTGGCGCCCGTTTGCAAGAGCAACGGTCAGATTCTTTACATCATCGAGGTTTTGTCTGTAATCTTTGTCCAGACGAACTACCAATCCAAATCGTTTTTCTTCATCAAATACAATTCCAGCCTGGCTACCTGCAAAAGCAGCACGCAATACATGGTTTACATCCTCAACCGAAAGGCCATACTGTGCCAACCGGTCACGGTTGTATTCTACCTGAATCTGAGCAAGTCCGGTTACTTTTTCTACATTTATATCCTGTACCCCTTCAATTGTTTGAATCATGCTTTCGATGTCAGCAGCTTTTTCAGATAGTAAAATTAAGTCATCGCCAAAAATTTTAACCGCAATATCCTGTTTTGAACCGGTCATTAATTCGTTAAAACGCATCGCGATGGGTTGCTGAAAAGAAAATTTAACACCTGCCAGAGGTATCAAACTTGTTTCCATTTTAGCTACAAGCTCTTCACGCGTAGTAGCCGAAACCCATTCGCTTTTGTCTTTAAGTGTGATGATATAATCTCCTGTCTCCATTGGAGTTGGATCTGTTGGTATTTCCCCGGCTCCAATTTTACATACTACATGCTTTATCTCCGGGAAATTGGTAATCAAAATTTTATTTGCTTTGATCACTTCATTCACCGAGTTGGTCAACGATCCACCCTGAAGTGTTATTACACTTGCAGCAAGGTCGCCTTCTTCAAGCTGAGGAATAAATTCACCTCCCAAACGGCTGAATAATAGCAGGCTGAATATAAATAAAGCAATAGCAGAAACAGAGACAAGAAGTTTTCTTTTAAGTGCAAACCTTATTGCGGGATTAAATATCCGATGTATCCAACTCATTAACCTGTCAGAAAAATTTGGTTTGTGGTCTGTGTTTTTGCTAAGGAACAGAGCGGCGGCCATTGGAACATAGGTCAGTGACAGAATTGCTGCACCCATCAGAGCAAATGTAACTACCTGTGCCATAGGGCGGAACATTTTTCCTTCAATGCCTATAAGCGCCATGATCGGTAGATAAACAATCAATATGATTATCTGACCGAAAGTTGCTGAACTCATCATCCTTTTTGCCGAATCAAGTACATTTTCATCCATCTGTTTCTGATTGAGTCGTTTAATACCGGGATGGTGATGTTTACTCATCGAAATCCGATAAACAACACTCTCGACAATAATTACAGCTCCATCAACAATAAGTCCGAAGTCAAGGGCTCCGAGACTCATCAGGTTACCTGAAACGCCAAATATTCTCATCATTGAAACGGCGAAAAGCATAGAAAGCGGGATGACGGAGGCGACAATAAGACCTGCACGCATATTCCCAAGCAATAGTACCAAAACGAAAATGACAATCAGTGCCCCTTCAAGAAGGTTCTTTGAAACAGTGCCTATGGCACGACCAACGAGATCGGAGCGATTCAGAAACGGTTCAATTGTTACCTCGGGCGGTAATGACTTTTGTATTGATTCAATGCGGGATTCAACGTTCGCAATAACTTCGTGCGCATTTGCGCCCTTCAGCATCATTACAACACCACCGACGGCTTCTGTTGTATCAACAATGAATGCGCCATACCTGGTTGCACTTCCGTACTGAACCGCTGCAATGTCCCTGATAAGTACCGGAACTCCTGAATTGGTAGTCTTAACAACTATCTTTTCTATATCTTCAAGTGATTTAACCAATCCTATTCCCCTGATAAAGTAGGCAGTTGGATTTTTATCGATATAGGCACTACCAGTATTTTCATTGTTTATTTCCAGGGAATTAAAAATATCGGTTAATGTTAGGTTCATCGCCCTTAGTTTTTCCGGATTCACAGCTACTTCATATTGTTTGACAAATCCTCCATAACTGTTAATGTCAGCTACTCCAACTGTCCCAAGCATCTCGCGACGCACCACCCAATCCTGAAGAGTCCTGAGTTTCATAGGATTGAACTCTTTTTCGTGGCCTTTTTCCACAGACAAATGATATTGATATATCTCACCCAAACCTGTAGATATTGGTGCAAGTGAGATTTTTGCCAGTCCCGTTGGAATGGATTCCTCTGCTTCTTGTAGACGTTCAGTTAATTGTTGCCTTGCCCAGTAAATATCAACACCATCCTCAAATACAACGGTTATCACGGACAGCCCCAATCTTGATATTGATCGGAGTTCAATAATGTCCGGAATATTGGCAACAGCCACTTCGATGGGTGCCGTTATGAAACTTTCCACCTCCTGCACAGCCAATGATGGTGCCTGAGAAATAACCTGAACCTGATTATTTGTAATGTCGGGTATGGCATCAATTGGCAAATTGGATAGTGAGTACGAACCCCATCCAATCAAAGCCACTATGAATAACCCAACAATGAATTTATTCTTTACCGAGAAACTAATAATGCGTTCTATCATAATGTATTATTTAACTTATTTTAATAACTCTCTTCAATTATTAGGTTTCCTATTAATTACAATAAGAAAAGGTCAACGAAAAGACAAAATGCAAGATTACTTGCCAATAACTTGAACTTTATTCAAGTCAGTGGAAGTTTGATTCACCTTTAGGTATTAAAAGAAATTAAAATTTAGGGGGTCTCAGAAAATCAAACAGTTCTATGCTTTTAAAAGCTGGAGAGAATTCAGTATAACTTATTTCCAATACAACAGCAGAAAATGTAGCTGAGATGCTGGAGAAGTATACGTTTGATTGGCAACAGTTACAGGCACAAAATGGGGAACAATGATCTGAATCACTGTGATGATTTTCAGCTGCATCCTTTGATAACTCAATCTTTTGCAATGTATTATCTTGTGGCACATCAATGCAGGGAATTGCAGTAAGGGCCAGGATGACAAAAGATAACAGGCATGCCAAAAGTTTCATCTGAAATATTTATTGGCAAATGTAGAAAAAAGTTGATGCAATTGAGTTGCAAAGTTGTTAAATACAGTTTGCGCAGATACCCTTCACAACCATGTTGATGTTTTCAAGGGTAAAATGAACCGGCAGATTTACCGAAGGAATAGGGATGTCGTTCAGGCAATAAGTTTGTTTGCATTCGGTGCAATAAAAATGAACATGCAGGTCTTCAGGACGGCACTGACAGGATTCACGGCACAAAGCATATTTTATGGAACCGGTACCATCATCGATGCTGTGAATAAGCTTCTTTTCTTCGAAAGTTTTGAGTGTACGGTACAGTGTAACTTTATCGGCCTTTTCAAATTTTTGCTCCAGCTCCTGCATGCTAACAGCCGATTTTTGTTCCGCTAGAACGTGCAAAACCAACTGTCGCATAGCTGTTGGCTTGATGCTTTTAGCATTGAGTTTATTGTTAATGTTTTCGTTCATCGTTTGATTTAATCCACCTTTGCGTTCGTTACTGCAGACCCGTCTGCCGATTTGGGAGTAAATACATCATTCCATTCCGTAGTCCAATAGTTCTGCATCTGGGTAGTTCATTATTTTATTGTTGCTCAAAAGTAACAATTTTTCAAGGGTGGTAGAATTAAGTGGCAGATCCTTTACATCCCGAAAACCCGCGTGTGGTGAAAAAATTAAAACCCAAGGCAAAGTGATTTTAAAAGCAATAATCCGTAGGCTGATTTACCTTATTTTTCCGAATTAAGATTGATTATAAATATCGTTATGCTTTAATTTGCATATCTGATTATTAGGTATTTTGACGTTATTATACGCTGGGTTTTGTACTTTTGTCCTTCCATTTACAATGGAAATTGAAACCAATAAATGCAACGTTATGAACATCGAAGAAATTAAAAATCAGCACACATTGATCGCAGAATGGAAGTATGATATTACTCCCGTCGACAAGGGCTATTCTGACAAATCACTTTACATCAATGTGTCGGATCATACCATCCGGTCGAAGGATGTGCCGGCTGAAATGAAGGAAAAATTTATTGGTGGAAAGGGATATGGTTTGAAGTATCTGTGGGATGCCACCAAGCCCGACACCAAATGGAACGATCCTGAAAATGAGATCGTGATTTCCGGTGGCCCCATTTGTGGGATTACCCAGTACTCTGGCACAGGTAAATCGTTGGTAGTGAGTATTTCTCCACAAACCAACTCGGTAATGGACAGCAATGTGGGTGGTTATTTTGGGCCATTTCTTAAGATTTCCGGATTCGATGCCATCGAACTTCAGGGAAAATCCGACAAGGAAATCATCATTTTTATTGATGGGGTAAATGGCAAAGTGGAAATCCTGGAAGCGCCCGCCGAAGCCATCGATAGCCATGTGCTGGCAGAGCAGCTTACCGAAATGTATGCCGATGACGATAAGGACCGGAAAAATATCGCGGTTGTTTCGGCTGGCAAAGCCGCCGATCATTCCTTAATCGGAATGCTGAACTTTAGTTTCTTCGATTCAAAACGGAAACTGGTGCGCCTGAAACAAGCCGGACGGGGCGGTATTGGTACTGTATTCAGAAATAAAAAAATCAAAGCCATCGTCTGCAAAGTGCCCGGTGTAAAGGGTAACTTTAACAATGTAGTCGACTTGAAAGCCATCATGGAACGCGGTAAGACCTTTAACAAGGAGATGCGCGAACTGGACGATGCTCAATGTGAAATGAAAACGAAAGGCACAGCTCACCTCATGGAAATCATGAACGACTACGACCTGTTGCCTACCCACAATTATAAGTTCGGAAGCCATCCCGACATCAAAAAAATTGATTCGGAAGAATGGAAAAGCCGTTTTACACAAGGTGTGCCTGATGGGTGCTGGATTGGTTGCAATATGTCGTGCGCCAAAGGTGTTGATAATTATGAACTGCGAACAGGTCCTTATGCCGGACAGAAAGTAATTGTAGATGGCCCGGAGTACGAAAATGCCGGTGGTTTGGGCTCGAACTGCGGAATCTTTAATCCAGATTATATTATTGAAGCCAACTTTTATTGCGATACCTACGGCATCTGCACCATTTCGTGGGGAACCCTGATGGCATTTATGATGGAATGCTACGAAAATGGCATCCTGAACGAAGAGCGAACCGGTGGCTTGAAACTGAATTTTGGAAATTCGGATTCGGCCATGGAAGTGATGCACCAACTGGCCCGTGGCGAAGGTTTTGGTCTGATTGCCGGACAAGGGGTACGTAAGATGAAAGAACTTTTCGCTAAAAACGGATGGGGCGAGGCCGCTTTCCTACAGGATATCGGTATGGAGAATAAAGGGCTGGAATATTCTCAATATATCTCCAAGGAATCGCTCGCGCAGCAAGGCGGTTTTGCCATGACCAACAAAGGCCCTCAGCACGACGAAGCCTGGCTCATTTTTATGGACATGGTCAACAACCAGATTCCCACTTTCGAAAACAAAGCCGAAGCGCTTCATTATTTCCCGATGTTCCGCACCTGGTTTGGACTGATGGGATTGTGCAAATTGCCATGGAATGATGTGGAACCGGTGAACAATGCCGAAACGGATGAACCTGCGAAAGTGCCGGAACATGTTGATAACTATGTAGCTATCTACAATGCCGTTACCGGAAACAACATCGATAAACACGAAATTATCCGGCAGTCGGAACGCGTGTATAACTTTCAACGCGTGTTTAACCTCAGAAGGGGTTATGGCACCAGGAAATATGATGCCCAGCCCTATCGCGCTGCGGGTCCTGTAACCATCGAAGAATATGAATCACGGGCCGAACGCTATGACAAACAAATGAAGGAAATCATTGGTGTTGATCCTGTTGGGAAGACTACCGAAGAAAAGCGCGATATTACGCGTAAGTTCCGCGAAAGTCAGTATGAAAAATTGCTGGATGCTGTTTATCAGAGAAGAGGTTGGACCAAAAACGGGGTTCCTAAAATCTCTCATCTCAAACAACTTGGAATGGATTTACCTGAGGTAATCGAAATGGTTGCACCTTATCAGGAAAACTAAGAATAATTGCAAACTTGATTAAAACATCCTCTGAATTTTTAGAGGATGTTTTGTTTAGATATTATAATCTCAAAATATAAATGATGTTTAATGTAAATGAATACTTTGGCGGAAATGTAAAATCGCTGGGTTTTGACAATAAAGATGGTAAAGTGACCATTGGCGTAATGGCCGCCGGAGAATACGAATTTGGGACTTCCACAATTGAATATATGACGGTTACGTCGGGAAAAATGAAGGTGCTCTTACCCGGAAGTACCGAATGGAAATCCTACGGCGAATATGAAACATTCATCGTAGAAAAAGATACCAAATTCAAGGTGGTGGTAGAAGACCAGATTTCCTATAAATGTGTTTATCGCTAGACAGACACTATTATTTTGAATCGAAATAAATTGCGGATTTAAACCATTTCACGCCAAGTGAAACAAGGCCTTTTTATACATTTGCGGTCGATATGATAATGGTTACATATCGACTACAAAAACCAAAGACACATGAAGCCACCAAAAAGTTCAAAAAACGATGTTTTCCTGCGCTATAAACTTTGGCTGTCAGCGGTTTCAGGTGAAGGAATCATTGGAGAAGGTACGCATCTGCTACTTCGCGAAATTGAAGAAAGGGGTTCGCTTAAAGCGGCGGCTGAATTTCTTGGTATCAGCTATCGTAAGGCCTGGGGCGACATAAAAAAATCAGAAGAACTGTTGGGCTACGACCTCACCGTAAAACGAAGAGGTGGCATTGGAGGCGGACAATCAGACCTCACTACCAAGGCAAAAAATTTGCTCGAAGCCTATGATGCCTTGCATAAAAAAATGGACACAGCCATCGAAGATGCTTACGCGGAATTTAAAGAGAAGACTAAGTAAAAACTCCATAGATTCACAGATTTTTCAATCTGTATTTGTCTGTAAATCTGTAGTAAATACAAAACTAACATAACTATGATAAAATTCGAAGAAGCTTTCGAAATCGTTCAAAATGCTGCCAAACAAATACTGAAAAGCGAAAGGGTTCATTTTACCGAATCGATGGGCCGAATATTGGCCGAAGACATTTTTTCTGATATTAACATGCCTCCATTCGATAAATCGGCCATGGATGGCTTTGCCTGTCGCAAGCAGGATATAAACAACGAATTGAAAATTATTGAAGTACTTCCGGCCGGGAGTTTGCCGAAAAATAAAGTTGGCGAAAATCAATGTGTTAAAATCATGACCGGTGCGATCATCCCGGAAGGTGCTGATTGTGTGATTATGGTGGAATACACCGATGAAATGCCCGATGGAAATGTTCGGTACACTAAAAAATCAACCAACTCAAACATTTGTTATTTCGCCGAAGACATCAAAAAAGGGGAGTTGGTTCTGTCAAAAGGTCTTGAAATTAAACCACAGCACATTGCCGTGATGGCCTCGGTGGGTGCAGTACAACCGTTAGTTTCGTTGAAGCCCAGGGTTGGCATCATCTCCACCGGCGATGAGTTGGTTGAACCGGAACGTACTCCGTCATTATCACAAATTCGAAACAGCAATGGTCCCCAATTGGCAGCGCAGGTTGTGAGGTCCGGGGCCATTCCAAATTACTATGGTATTACTGAGGATACAAGAGAAGCTACCTTCAGTGTGATCACACAAGCACTCAACGAAAACGATGTGATATTGTTAACGGGCGGTGTTTCGATGGGTGCTTTTGATTTTGTGCCTGAAATCATGATTGAAACCGGTGTGGATATAAAATTCAGATCAATCGCGGTTCAGCCTGGTAAACCAACCATTTTCGGAACATTTCAGAACAATACGTATATTTTTGGCTTGCCTGGAAATCCGGTGTCGTCATATACCCAGTTCGAACTGTTGGTTCGTCCGCTGATTTCAAGATTGATGAACAACGAGCCTCTTCACAAAACCATTAAAATCCCCATGGGAGCGGAATACACCAGGAGAAAATCGGAAAGAAAATCGTTTATTCCTGTTACAATTTCCTCTGATGGTAAGGCGTATCCGGTTGAGTATCACGGCTCAGCGCATATTCATTCCTATGTATTTGCCGATGGAATTGTCTCCATCGACATAGGGAAAGAAAAATTAGAAATAGGAGAATTGGTGGATGTACGACAAATTTAACAGAAGGATCAATTACCTGCGGATTTCTGTCACCGACAGGTGTAACCTGCGTTGTACCTATTGTATGCCGGAATGTGGGATAAAACTGCTCGATCATAATCAAATTATTTCCTACGAGGAAATAGTGGAAGTAGTGAAGGCAAGTGTGGCCATGGGTGTTGATAAGGTGCGGATCACAGGCGGGGAGCCTCTGGTGAGAAAGGGGATTGTTGATCTGGTTCGCATGATCGCCGGAATTCCGGGAATCAATGATCTGGGGATGACCACCAATGGAATATTGCTGAAGCAATATGCTACAGATCTTAAATCAGCAGGCCTGACCCGTGTGAATGTGAGTCTGGACACCCTGAATCCTAAGAAGTTTCTAGAGATTACCCGTTTGGGAAATATTGATCAGGTATTGGAAGGAATTGAAGAAGCACAGCGGGTTAAGCTATGTCCGGTTAAAATAAACTGTGTCATACAGAAATCATCACAAGAGCCTGATGCATTGGGTGTTGCCGAGTACTGTAAGGAGAACAATCTTCAGATCAGGTACATTCGTCAGATGGATTTAAACCTGGGCCATTATTCCATGGTGGAAGGTGGGGAAGGAGGCGATTGTTCCATATGTAACCGCTTGCGGCTGACATCTGATGGAAAAATAAAGCCCTGTTTATTCAACAACCTTGAATACAGCATACGCGATTTGGGAGTAGAAGGTGCCCTAAATATGGCCCTCAAGCACAAACCAAAATGCGGCTCCGTAAATACAATGGGGACATTTTATAATATTGGGGGATAAAAAGCAACCTTATTGGTGTTATATCGATATTTATATGGTAAACAAATAGGGAACAATAGGACGGTGCTCCGCACCTTAAAATATGGGTTCTTGTTTTTCTATAAATATTGGCGGTACTCTGTACCTTTTTATTTGTCTTGAAATTGAATGTTTTTGCGTATAAGCCAGGTTGTAAAATTTAAATGTTGAGTCCACTCCGAAAAGTCAAATACCCCTAAATCCCCTAAAGGGGACTTTAGATAGTTCATTGATTTTCAACGAATTCCCCTTTAGGGGTCAGGGGTAAATGAGTTGAAAATAAAGGAACACATACTTTTCGGAGTGGGCTCAGTGTTATAGCTTTAATCAGTTCGATACGCAGAGTACAAAGATATGTAGTAGTTTTGTAGCTGGATCTAAGTTGCAGCGCACCGAAAATATTTATAGCCTGTTTAATATGTTTATCTTTAAGGTGCAGCGCACCGCAATATTATTATTTGAAATTTTGTATGTGAATTTTTGATGAGATGTGCAACCGATTATCCTAAGCTGTTGCGCAGTAAACTATTTAAATTGAGAATTTAATGAATAAATTAAGTCATACCAACACCGAAGGCAAAGCCAACATGGTAGATGTAGGCCACAAACCCAATCAACTGCGTACCGCGAAAGCAGAGGGCTTTATTAGGCTGAATGCTGAAACCATCCACCTCATCCGGGAAAACCAAATGAAAAAAGGAGATGTGCTGACCATTGCTGAAATAGCAGGTATCCAGGGGGCCAAGCGAACCAGTGAACTCATCCCTTTGTGTCACCCAATTCAACTCACCAAAGTCGATGTAAAAGCTACACTGGAGAACAATGGCGTTCGGATCAACTGCCTGGCGAGATGCATCGGACAAACCGGTGTGGAAATGGAAGCCCTGAATGGCGTAAGTGTTGGACTGCTTACCATCTACGATATGTGTAAAGCCGTGGATAAAGAAATGGTTATCAGCGAGATAAAACTCATCGAAAAGTCAAAGGCAGACATCAATCCTTAGCAAGTCACTGGCGAATATGTTGTAAATTTGCGCCCTGCGTTTTTTCTACAAATCAATGGAATATGACGATAAAAACCATCAAAGTACTCAGTACCAATATTTCCGTTAAAAAGGGAACGGTTAAAAAACCCATCGATCACATCAAGCTCAACCATCATGGGGTGATGGGTGATGCCCATGCAGGAAGCTGGCACCGTCAGGTGAGCATGCTGGGGGTGGAGAGTTTTAATAAATTTTCAAAGGAAGCAGGCCGCAAAATTGAATACGGTGAATTTGCCGAGAACATCACCACCGAAGGAATGGAGATATTTAAAACCACTCCGCTCGACAGGTTTTTAAACCAGGATATAGAACTGGAAGTCACACAAATAGGTAAACATTGTCATGGAGATTCCTGTGCTATCTTTCGTGAAGTAGGAAACTGCGTGATGCCAAAAGAGGGCATCTTTGTCCGCGTACTTCGTGGGGGCGACCTCAAAGCCGGCGATGTGCTGGAGTACCATCCAAAGATATATAAAACATTGATTATCACCCTCAGCGACCGGGCAAGCAGCGGTGAATATGAAGACCGAAGTGGCCCCAGGGTGAAAGAGCTACTGGAAACCTTCTTCGAGATGAACCGTTTCCACTATGATATCACCAATGTGATTATTCCGGATGACGCAAAGCAATTGGATCAGCTTGTGTCGGAGGCCAAAGATAAATACGACTTTGTTTTTACTACCGGGGGAACCGGAATTGGACCTCGTGATATTACTGTGTATGTGATAAAACCTTTGTTAGACAAAGAGATTCCCGGTATCATGGACATGATCCGTATGAAATATGGAATGGAAAAACCCAATGCCCTCATCAGCCGCAGCATTGCCGGACTGACGGGCAACACCATGGTTTTTACCCTGCCGGGAAGTGTAAAAGCGGTGAATGAGTATATGGCCGAAATCACCAAAGTGCTCAGGCATTTGTTGCTTATGCTGTATGGGATTGATGCACATTAGATCTGGAAAGCTCGCTAATTGTCAGATATAAAAAGCCCGGACGAAATACATCGGCCAGTTTTTTTTTATATAAGTATTTTAAACTGTCGGATAAATGGACTTCCCTGCTGTAGACTGGGTAAGTACCAAAGGTCCCTCGCCAAAAGCTCGGGATCAGTTCGGTTTTGTAATTCCAGTTCATCCCGAATTCTCGGGATTTCTGGAATCACAACCTCACTGACTTAATCCTCCATAAAAGGATATTTGTAGCTTACCGGTGGTACAAAACATTCCTTGATGGTCCGCGGACTTACCCACCTCAATAAATTCAGTTTTGAACCCGCTTTGTCGTTGGTCCCCGAACCACGGGCACCCCCAAAAGGCTGCATGTTCACAACGGCTCCGGTGGGCTTGTCGTTGATGTAGAAATTTCCTGCGGCATGTTTTAACTTCTCCATCACATGTTCAATAACAAACCGGTCCTTGGAAAATACCGATCCCGTAAGGGCATAAATGGAGGTGTTGTCGACCAATTCGATCGTTTCCTCAAATTTGGTATGGTCATAAACGTAAATGGTGAGGATGGGCCCGAAGAGTTCCTCCTCCATGGTCACATAATGCGGGTCTTTGGTCAGGATGATGGTAGGTTCGATAAAATAGCCCACCGATTTGTCATAATTTCCACCAAATAAGATTTCTACTTCCTTGTCTTTTTTTGCAGCATCAATAAAACCAGCCAATTTATCAAAAGAAGCCTCATCGATTACGGCATTTACGAAATTGGAGAAATTTTCCACCGGTCCCATTTTCATGGTGTCCATGTCGCATTTGATCTCTTCCAAAACTTTATCCCACAAGTTATCAGGGATATAAGCTCTTGAAGCTGCCGAGCACTTTTGTCCCTGGTATTCAAAGGCTCCGCGTGTGAGTGCGGTAGCCACCTGACTTGCATTGGCCGATTCGTGCATCAGGACAAAATTCTTTCCTCCGGTTTCGCCAACAATGCGCGGGTATGAACGGTATTTATAAATGTTGTTGCCAATTTCTTTCCAGATATTTTGAAAAACTGAAGTCGATCCGGTAAAGTGGATACCTGCAAAATCATGGTGTGAGAAAATCACTTTACCTGCGGTTGGTCCGGAGACAAACACCAGATTGATCACCCCATCCGGTAAACCGGCTTCCATAAATATTTCCATAATGATGGCTGCCGAGTAAATCTGTGCATTGGATGGTTTCCACACGATGGTGTTGCCCATCAATGCCGGGGCAGAAGGCAGGTTGCCGGCAATGGCCGTGAAGTTAAAAGGGGTGAGGGCAAATACAAACCCTTCGAGTCCGCGTTGCTCGGTTCGATTCCAGATTAAAGCATCCGAAGCTGGTTGTTCGTTGTAGATTTCGGCCATGTACTGGACGTTGAAACGTAGAAAATCCGCAAGCTCACAGGCAGCATCAATCTCCGCCTGATGAACAGATTTCGACTGTCCAAGCATGGTGGCCGCATTGATCCGGGCACGATAAGGACCGGAAATCATACCGGCTGCTTTCAGGAAAATAGAGGCGCGTTGTTTCCACGACATCGAAGCCCAGTGTTCGCGCGCAGCCAGGGCAGCGTCGATGGCTTGCTGAACATGTGTTTCGGTTCCCCGACTGTAATAACCCAGCAATTTTTGATGGTCGTGGGGAGGCGAAATTTTAATTTTGTTGTCGGTACGTACCTCTTTACCATTGATAATCATTGGAATATCAACCTCATACGACTTGGCACATTCAAGGGCTTCGAGGATATTGGCCCTTTCGGGAGAACCGGTTTTGTAAGATAATACGGGCTCGTTTTCGGCCGGAGGAACGAAATATAAACTCTTTTGCATGTTCTTTAATCTTATAGGTTCAAAAATGTTTCGTTATGCAGCACTAAACATAACGGAGTGCAAAAGTAGGACTATTCGTCAGAATGTCAGTGAAAAGAAATGATATTTTGTGAAAATCAATTGGAAAATTTTTCAGGTAAATTATGGAGGCAAATATAGAGTAACCTATTCCGATTTTTGCGATTCATAAAATGCTTCTTCAGATGGGAAGTTTAATTTCTGCCGGGCTACCTCCTGCGAAAAGGTATAATAGGTTACCTCACCGGTGGCACATAAAACGCCTTCCGAATTGGTAAGACTTACTTCTACATCGGCCAGATTTCGGCGCATGCCCTTCAGTTTTGCTCTGAGGGTAATTTCTCCCTGGTTGATATACACTGTTTTCAGGTATCTTACTTTTAATCCCGATGTTACTCCGGCTGTTTTGAGCGTTACCTGAACCAGCCACGAACCAATTTCATCCATCAGTGTGGCCTGGATGCCGCCATGCAATATCTGGTGAAAACCTTGGAGGAACCCACGGGGTTGCCACACCGAAACGACTTCATCGCCTTCCTTGGTGAAGGTCATCTGAAGGCCATGATCATTTTTGGGTGAGCATCCAAAACAATGGTATCCTGGCATTTCTGCATATGGGTTGACTATTTTTGTCATTATTTCAATTCGCCGTTTTTGTATTTTTCCTTTTTCACTACTTTCCCTGATTCATTAAAGTAAAGCCATTCGCCATCCTTTTTTCCGGCTTTGTACTGACCACTTTTTTTGGTGATGCCGTTCTCGAAATACTCTACATATTCGCCATTGGCCACATTGTTTACAAAATTCTGTCGGCTGCGAAGCGTGTCATTGGAGTAGTATGTTTTTTGTAAACCGTCAAACTCGCCGTTGCGGTAGTTATATTCGGCTACCATTTTTGCATTTTCGTCGTACCATTTGGCAACCCCGTCTTTTTGTCCGAGGCGGTAATTGCTTTCTTCCTGAATACCACCTCTTTCGTAATAGACTTCTTTTTTACCATCCAACAATCCCATGGAATAGTGTTCAATCAATGCAGGTTTGCCACCCAGCCGGAACTCGGTGTACTTGCCATCCAACGAGTCGTTGGTGTAGCTGGCTTGAAGTTCGATATAACCTCGCTGGTTCATTTTGAGATGCAGTCCGTTTTTTAGGCCGTTTTTAAATTCTTCGATGATATAAATCTGACCTGTAGGAAAGTAGGAAATCCAGTTGCCTGTTTTTTTATAATCCTGATAATGCCCGGTAATGTTGGTGCCACCGATTTCGACATCTAAAAAACCATCTTTGATGGTATCGGAAATGGCTGGTGGGGTGCTTTGGGACCAGGCCGTAGTTACAATGAAAAGTGTAAATAGGAATGAAATAGTTTTTTTCATGAGATTCTTCATTTAACAAACAGTGCCTTTTTCAGTAACCTGAGAAGCCAGCTGTTTTAATTTCTTATAAGTGACGACAAAGGTAGGGCATTCGATTAAATAAATGCTAGGATTATTTAAAACGGCAAGGCTCTTTCTAAGTGTTACAATATCGCGGTGTTTGATATCTTTATAAAAAAATTTCAATCATCCGACAGACAAAATCCTTAGATTCAAACAATTGCTTGATATCATGTTGGACGTCTATATAAAACTCATAAGATAATGGCAAGTAGCTTGATATTTTCGTGTGGAAGAGGTGGATTGCGTGATGAAATATCCCGTATCCGCAGCCATTCCTTCACTGTTTCCCGAAGTGATGCGGAACCTGAAGATAGTTGCTGGTTGGAGGTTCCCAACCGGTACAACATGGTTTTTCACGGCTTCAGAAAGGTATATTGAATCGGTAAAAATCAGAGGTTGGTAGTTGCTGTCTGATTTCATCCACCAGACTTTTGAATCAGCCGGGGAATCTGTAGCCCAGAAAAGTATAATCCCTGACTGGCTGATGCTGTCATAAGTCATGTTGAAAATGACCGGCTCGGACTGTGCAGACCGATCAGCGTCGCAGATTGGTCTGAGATTCTGTCCCCACATGCTGCTGATGTGGGTTAGCAATCCGCATAAGATCGCCAGAAAAATTGGTTTATTTTTCTGAAATCCAAAAAAGATAGGCACTGGTTCCATCCTCTGTAAATAAGTATTTCCTGTCGGGGGTGCATATTTTTCCACCGTTATTCTTGTCCGGAAAAACCCAACCAGGCCCGCCAATCCACCAGTTGTTAGAAGCCCCGGAGTGTCCCTGTCCGATTGTGACCGGATAGTTATTTCCATTTATTGTTATGGTGCCTGTAAATGCAAAATTAAGTTCATAAGGCAAAGGACTAATACTGTTTATTGTGCATGCTGCATTGGATACATTGGAATCAAACCAGTTGGATACATGATCGGATCCTTTACGTCCGGCTTTTACAAGTAGTTGCAATCCGCCATGACTCGCACCTGATGTAACCCCACTCCATGGTTGGCCCGAGGTAATCGAATAGTTGCCATCCCAGCTATAACTTATGGCCGGGCTAAATTGCTCGGGCCATATTTCCAGGTAATTATCATGCCGGGTTACATCAACAAATTCCTCGTCCGTGTTGTCGTTTTTTTTACAACCAATGATGACAACCATGCTAAGTAAAACTGTAAGAAACAAATTTGATTTTTTCATACTGATTCATTTTAGTTGTTTATTCATCGGAGAGAGGTTTAATTTTCTTTAACATAGAAAAGATGAACGATGTCTTCATCACAGTAAAGAATGTATTTCTTGTCCGGAGTGTATATCTCTTCGTAGGGTTTATTATCCGGAAAGGTCCAACCTGGCCCACCTATCCACCAGTTGTTAAAAGCGCCGCTATGTCCCTGGCCTGCAGTAAACGGATAGGAATCACCATTGATTGTTATAGTGCCTGTAAACGCAAAATTCAACTTTTCAGGCCATACGGTATTTTTGTCGGCTACGATAGAGATGGCATTGGATGCATTAGATTTAAACCAGCTGGCAGGAGAGTCGGAATCCTTGCGGCCGGCTTTTGCCAAAATCTCTATCCCGCTATGGTAACCCTCTGATGAAACCCCGCCCCATGGCTGTCCCGAGGTGATTTTATGGTTGCCGCTATAAGAATAGCCAAAGGTAGGGCTAAACTGATCTGGCAAAATCTGAAAGTAGTTGTCATGCTGAGTCGTGTCAAGCGGTGTTTCTTCCGTTGAATCGTCTTTTTTACATCCTGCAATCATTACTGTCATGACCAGGATCATCATAAGAATACTGGAATTTTTCATAAGATTCATTTATTGAGTTAGAAAATTTTTTAGTTATTTCTCATTTTTCAGGCATCTTACCGAGTATCCTGTTCCTTTATCATCGGTCAGGGGCCAGATCGAAATCGACTGAAAAACAAACTGTTGATACACGCCTTCTGTGTGAGTATATTCGGAAACAGAGGATGTCCAGAAGTTGGCATAGACCTTCAGGGCGTAATAATGGCCCGGATAACTGTCGGGAATCCTGCACCCTGCTGCCAGGGCTGCAAACCCGCTCCCGTTGAAGGCTCCATAATTCGGAGAGTCCCAATGAGCCGTCCCGGATTCTTTCATCGTGCCGCCAGCTACCCAGTAGCCGCCGAGGTGATTGATCAGTTTATTCCATTCGGCTGTATCAGGCAGGTGCCAGCCTTCGGGGCAAACTTTTCCCGAAGTGGCAAAATCATACAACCTGCCGTACACAGCAGCATTGGCTTCGTCGTCGTTGTATGCCCAGCTTCCGGCCGTATCAAGATTCAGGTTCTCGGCCATCCAGGTTTGCGTTCCGATCTCGATGGTCTTGTAAATCTTCCCATCCCGGTGATCGAGCAACAGTCCCGGATTGGAGCCACTGTTCTGGATACAGCGAATGGATAAACCATACGACTCATCCAACTCATCGTTGTTGGAGATATCGCCTTCTTCGTTATCCATCCAAACCGAATAACCGTATCCGGAAGTCGGAGCGGCACTCGAACTCCAGAAACCGGCATAGGTTCCCAGGTCACCTTCAAACGTGCCAGTCCAGCTTCGGGAACCTCCCGGCAATGCAGTAAAACTGCTTGAGTTATTTGCGCCGCTGTTGGGATATGTCCAGTGGGTTGTTCCCTTTTCCTTCATTTTCCCCCCGGCAACCGTCCATCCGCCCAGGAAATTGATCAGAGCATTGTACTCATCATTTGTAGGAACGTGAAAACCCTCCGGGCAGAGGTTTCGGGAATCGTGGGCTGCCTGCCAGTTGTACAAATGACCATATTCCTTCACATGCTGAGAATCATTGTTGTAATCGCACCAGGCACCCAGTGTGGCATATTTCCATTCCGAGTCGCCGGTGATGTAAGGAATCGAGTCTCCGTTTCTGTAATGCACGGCCTTCATATTTTCGCGAAGCCATCCCTGATTCCCGATGGGAATAAGGTTATAGGAATTATTGTCGAAATCGTAAACTATCCCAATGGGGTCAGTCCCAAGAAGAGTAGGCTCCGGTTCTGTAGTCTTTTTGCAACCTGACGAAAGGAAAATAATGATGCTCATGCAAAGTGAAATAGCCCCTGTGTAAAAATTATTTGTTTGAAAAACTTTCATATCAACATATTTTATGGATTTATTGGCTAAGACCATTTTTCTGCTCTGCCATCATTTTTTTTATTTTTTCCTCAAATTCACTTTTAACCGAACTTTTTAACATCACTTCAGCGTTCTCATAATGAAGTTCCAGTTCTTCCCTGTACATCGCCAGGATTAATGTCTTGATCGATTTCCATTTAGTCAAGGCATGTTTAATCATCATGCTGCATTTTTCTTTTCCTATGCTGCCATCAATGATCATTAGGTGAATAGGAATATCAGTTACAGCGTTGGCCCAATTTCCATCTGATGAATCCAGCACAACATGGAAACCATCAATCTGCTCCAGTACTGTTTTCAGGCTTTCGCGGTAGGTTGTATGCTGATCGATGAGGACAATATTAATCACTGTATCCAATTAAAAGTCAGGACTGTAAAACTAATAATCTCCACATGGATGTTTGTCCGGGGTTCTATGGGAATCGGAAAGGGATAACCTGTATTTTATCTCGGGGGAAACCCTGAGAACCAGGTGAAAGGGCTAGTGTATGTTATAATATTGATTTTTGATAGCCCACATGATCAAACCGGCGACATTTTTCACGCCAGCCTTCAGAAAGATATTAGACCGGTGGGTCTCAACAGTCTTAACGGAAATGTAAAGTCGTTCAGAGATTTCCTGGGAAGTCAGACCCTGACAGACCAGTGCGATGATCTCGATCTCTCTGTCAGTAAGCTGGTCGCATCCGGCAACATGATTTGTGTAGCGAAAAGCCATTTTTTGCAGAATATCCTGGCTGAAGTAATTTCCACCCTGATGGACGGCCCGTATGGCCTGTTCCAGTTCAAACTTATTGGCTTTTTTCAGCACGAATCCTTTCGCCCCGGCATGGATCATCTGGGTATAATGAACCGTATCGGAAAACATGCTGAGTGCAATGATCTTGATATCCGGTTTTAATAATAGCGCCTTTTCAGTGAGTTCTATCCCGTTAATCCCCGGCATTTCAATATCCATCAATGCCATGTCGATCGGGATATGATCCAGCATTTCCAGAAAACGTGAACCATCCGAGGTATCATATACTACTTGAAAACCTTGCACCTGATTTAATACCAGCGTTAAACCTTCGCGAAACAGATCATGGTCATCAATAACTGCAATTTGTATATCCATCATGTTAGAATTAAATGGGTAAAGCCATCATGGTTTTTGTTCCTTCATTCTGAGCACTTTCAATGACCACACTGCCCCCAAATGATTTCATCCTTTGTCTGATATTATATAATCCCATACCCCCGTGATTCTTCACGTCGGTATTAAATCCTTTTCCATTGTCGGAATAGGTTACATACAACATCCTGTCTCTGGAGGTAATGGTGAGTGAGATGTGGGTGGCACCGGCATGTTTCATCGTATTGTTAAACAACTCGGTGATGCACCGGTAAATTGTCAATTCCTTTTTCAGATCAAACCGCCCGTTAAACCCGGAGGTAAAGCTTACTTTTAACCGATCGTTTTTATCCAGAGGTGCTATAAAGCTGTTCAATGCCGGGATCAGGCCAAATTGCTCAAGGACGTGGGGACTGATATTTTGTGAAATGCGCGACACTTCATCGATGGCGTCAGAGATCACCTCCCGGAGCTTTTTTTGAATCGTTGGTTTATCACCGGGTTCGGCATCGAGAAAAGCCTGAAAGTAATGGTTGATGGCCGATAATACAGGCCCCAGGCCGTCGTGAAGATCACGTGCAATGCGTTTCTGTTCCTGTATCTCGGTTTCAGCCACGGCTTCCATCAGCTTTTGACGGATGACTCCTTTCCTCTTCAACCTGAAGTAAAAAAAGCCCACAATGAATGCAACAAGCAGGCTGATTGTGATGAAGACCAAAAGGATAAGCTGTCTTCGGCGAAATTCGTTTTTTTCTTTTTCTTTTTTTATTTTTTGTTCTTTGACCAATAAATCATATTTCGCAGATTGTTCGTTGATTTGCATGTTTATCCTGTCCTTAAAAAAATCGGACTGAAGTTGATTGCTGATTTTCAGAAGTTCAAAGGCCTCCTTGTAATTCCCCATCTGTTGACAAATCCTGGCAAACTGGCTGTACAACCTCAGGTAAAGATTCCTGTTTTGTTCAATTTCACTCATATCCATTGCATCCCCAATGGCTTTCAAAGCTGATCCGAATTTCTTTTCGCCGATATAAATATTGCTCTGGTTAATCAATGCACTCATCGCGTGGAATGGCATTCCGGCTTCCTTAAAGGTCTCCACTGATTTTAAAGACAACTCCAATGCCTTCTCATATTCTTTCTTCCTCATAAACTGAAAACTAAGCTCATTTTGCGCTAAGGCCAGATTGGGCTTGCTGTTTATTTTTTCGGATAATGCAATACATAAATCTGAATACTTTAAAACAGAGTCCGAATAGCTGATGCGGGGATAGCCCCATTCATTGTATAGTGCAGCAAGGCGGTTGTAGGCATATGCCCTGTTTTCATACGACAGGGTTGATTTGTCGGTTAGCAATTCATACAACATGGAAGTTCCCTTGGCATATTCCTGCTTTTGCCGATACGCTTCACATAAGTTGATCTTGCAAAGATGTGATTTCCCCGAATTCTCAGGAAGCAAATTAATTTCATCCAACAGCAACGGGATTGCTTTGTCGGGCATAGATCTTTCTAAGTACTTTGAAGCCGAATAGAGGAGAGAATCAATTATTGATAAAGAATCCGGTGCCGAATACATCTGGTTCTCTATGGTGATATATTTCTTTTTATCAGAACGGGTAACACAAAATCTTAAGTATCTGATCCTGGCTTTTTGGATGGGTGAATTTTCTTTCATAGATGAAACAAGTCTCTTCAATTCAATATTTGCCTTTATGCTATCTGTACTCACCGATGCAAGTACATGATAATAAATGGAATCAAATTCATCAGAAGAGATGACGCTTTGACTGTCTAATTTTTCAGTCAGGAAAAGACAAAGCAGTATTACAACATTTCTTAATAGTTGCATTGCAATGGGTTTGTTTTTAAAGTTGTGTTCATTCTCAACTTTTTTATGTGACTTTTAAATTCGTATCATTTCCTTGTATTTCCCGGAAGTATGAAGTAATTAAAATTATAATAATCAAGTATATGGTGTATGGTGCAGTCTTCATTGATGCTTTTTCATTTTTTTTGGCAATAGCGGCAGTTTGTATAAAAACCTGAGGCGAAAAACGGGCGAAGGGTAAAATTAGAAATTATTTGAATACAACCAACATGCTAACGAAGGAGTTTCTTCCGTCGATGAAGCTATTCCTTTGATTCTTGACTTGATCCTAAATCTGTTAGTTTAAAGCAAATAGGAAGATCATCCCTAAAACAGAACAGGCCGGTAGAGGGCTCTACCGACCTGATTCAACCAAAACCAAATTTTCAATTACAATGATGTTGTTCGTTTTTAACACCGCCATCATGATTCCAATAGCCATGCCATAACACGCATGTATTTGATATGGGTATATTTAATAGTAACATGATTACAGGAATTTATGATCCGGAATCCGTTTTAGAAGATAAATACTACTATTTCGTAGCTCGTTTACGGAAACGGAATGATCAGGTGTGATTAATTGAACACTTCTCCATAAAGATCAAAGAAATCAGCCCTTAGGATTTTCACCTGATAAAAATTACCTATCGCCATTTCTTTGATGTTCGCATCGATCATCACTTCATTGTCCACCTCAGGAGAATCGAAAGCCGTTCGTCCAACATAGTAGTCGTTTTCTTTTCTGTCGATGATAACCCGGAACGTATGACCAACCTTTTCCTGATTGAGTGTCAGACTGATATTTTGTTGTAATTCCATCAAACGGGCCTTTCTGTCTTCTTTTACATCTTCGGGTACATCGTCCACCAGCAGGTTGGCTGAAGTACCCTCTTCGGTTGAATAGGTAAAAACGCCCAGGCGATCGAACCGATAGCCTTCTACAAAATCCATCAGTTCCTGAAACTCTTCTTCAGTTTCACCCGGAAAACCCACGATCAGCGTAGTGCGCATGGCAATTCCCGGCACCTCATTCTTTATTTTGTTCAGTAAATCCACCGTTTTTTGGCCTCCCAAACCTCGTTTCATGGAACGTAAAATACGGCTGTTGATGTGTTGCAGTGGCATGTCAAGATAAGTGCATACCTTTGGATTATCGCGCATGGTTTTCAGCAATCCCACCGGAAAATTGGCCGGATAGGTGTAGTGCATGCGAATCCATTCAATGCCTTCCACTTTGGAAATTTCCTCCAGCAATTCGGGAAGTAACCGTTTGCCATAGATATCGAGTCCGTACCAGGTGAGGTCCTGTGCAATCAGCAACAGCTCTTTAACACCCTGAGCAGCCAGAAATTCAACTTCTTTTACAAGGTCCTCCATCTTGATGGATTGATGTTGCCCCCGGATGAGCGGGATGGCACAAAAGGCACAATTGCGGTTGCATCCTTCCGAAATTTTCAGATAGGCAAAATGTTTTGGGGTGGTCAGGAGCCGCTGTCCGTAAAGCTCGTGCCGATAATCAACATCCAGTGTTTTTAGGATGGCACCTAGATCGGAAGTGCCAAAAAAACCATCTACTTCCGGCAACTCTTCGGTTAGGTCTTTCTTGTATCGCTGTGAAAGACATCCGGTTACGAAAACCTTTTTGGTCTTACCTGCTGCCTTCATTTCCAGTGCATTCAATATCGTGTCCACAGACTCTTCTTTGGCATCGTTGATAAAACCACAGGTGTTGATGATAATAATATCAGTGGGATTAAGTCCGTCATGTTCAATGTGATACCTGCTTTCAAGCTGTTTCATCATCACTTCCGAGTCTACCAGATTTTTGGAACAGCCCAGGGTAATAACATTTACTTTTTGTTTCGAGTTCATTGGTAGTAGATTTAGTATTGTTTGAGTAGGGCAGGTAGTTATCCAAAAAGGCTTTCAACAAAGGACTTTCTGTTGAAGATTTGCAGGTCTTGCATTTTTTCGCCTACACCAATATATTTTACAGGAATTTTAAAGGTATCCGAAATGCCAATCACCACGCCTCCTTTGGCGGTTCCGTCCAACTTAGTTAGTGCCAGTGCATTAACTTCGGTAGCAGCAATAAAATGCCTGGCTTGTTCTATGGCGTTTTGCCCCGTGGAGGCATCCAGCACCAGCAGAATTTCGTGTGGTGCATCCGGGATGAGTTTTTGCATCACACGTTTAATCTTGGTCAGCTCATTCATCAGGTTGACCTTATTGTGCAGACGTCCTGCCGTATCGATAATCACCACATCTTTTTGCTGTGCGATGGCCGACTTAAGGGTGTCGAAGGCTACTGAAGCCGGATCGGCATCCATTCCCTGGCTGACGATGGGGACCCCAACACGATCGGCCCAAATGGTGAGCTGATCGACAGCAGCGGCACGGAATGTATCACTGGCTCCCAGTATTACAGATTTTCCGGCCCGTTTAAAGTTGTAGGCCAGTTTGCCGATGGTGGTGGTTTTCCCAACTCCATTCACCCCAACCACCATAATGACATAGGGTTTTTTATTGGCCGGAAGTTCGAAATCTTCTCCGTCACTGGTGTTGTTTTCGAGTAGTAGGGCCTCTATTTCTTCACGTAACAAGGCATTTAACTCAGCGGTTCCAAGATATTTGTCTCTTTCAACCCTTTCTTCAATCCTCTTAATAATTTTCAGGGTGGTTTGCACCCCCACATCCGACATCACCAGCGCTTCCTCCAGATTATCAAGCACATCTTCGTCTACTTTCGACTTGCCGGCTATGACCTTGGACAGCTTACTGAAAACGTTTTGTTTGGTTTTCTCGAGTCCTTTTTCCAGGTCCTCTTTTTGCTGTTTTTTTGAAAAAATTGAAAATAAGCCCATGTTGAAATATGATTGACAGGTGTGGTGAAAAAGCCGCGGCAAAAGTAATGATAAAAGCACAAACTAAAAAAGCTCTTTCCCTGGTTGAGGGAAAAAGCTTCCTGATAGTTTAATCAGATTTTCGTTATGATTTGCTGGCGAAGTACTCTTGTACCTTGTCAGATGGGATAATATCTTCCTTAAATGAGTAAGCACCACTTCGGGCAGCTCTGGTCACTTTTATCACTTTAGCAAAATCTTTTGCTGATGATTGTAGGGTTGCAACAACTTTCTTAGCCATGATCTAATTTATTTAATTTCTCTGTGAACAGTCATTTTTTTAAGGATCGGGTTGAATTTTTTCAACTCGAGTCTTTCAGGAGTGTTTTTCTTGTTCTTGGTAGTAATATACCGCGATGTTCCGGGCATACCGCTGTTTTTATGCTCGGTACACTCCATGATTACCTGAATTCTTGCGTCTTTGCTCTTTTTAGCCATGTCAAACTCACTTTAAAATTTGGTCGGCAAAAATAGAAAATATTTGCCTTAATAACAACCAATTTGGTAAAAATTCTATGATTAAATTCGTTTTATCAAAATTCATCCCTCCATATTTGTTGAAGAATCTGATGTTTAACATTTTACGTCATAGATGATTTTTGATTCATTGCTTATCCCAGGATTGCTTTAATATAGGGAGAAATGCCTGCAAAGAAAAACTCCACAGCGATTACCATCACGATCAACCCCATGAGTTTCATCATGATTTTATTTCCGATATCCCCCAAAAATTTGGTGATGCCAACGGCTCCAAAAAGGGTGATCATCAACACAATGGATACCAATACGATGGATAGAATCACCAAGCCTTTGTTAACCATGGTTTGACTTTCACCCATCAGCACAATGGCGTTGGTGATGGCTCCGGGTCCGGCAATCATGGGTATGCCCAAGGGAGTAATGGCAATATCGTTCACGTACTTTTCAGCATCTTTGGCGCTTAACTTCATTGGGCTTAAACGTGCGTTCAGCATGTCGTATCCCATGACAAAAAACAAGACCCCTCCAACCACTTTAAGTCCGGCTACTGAAATGCCAAAAAAATCAAAAAGGTATTTTCCTGCAAAAGCAAACAATATGAGCACCAGCGTGGCCGTGATAATTGCTTTTATTGCCGTTTTACGACGCTCTTTCTTCGAGAGTTGTGAGGTCATGGTCAGAAACACGGGCATGATACCCATGGGGTTCATCAACGTGAGGAAAGAGGTGAAATAGAGTAATATGATCGTAAAGTGGCTCATTGGTATTGTTTAGTTTTTTGAATGGCAAAACGTGGATTAAAGGCTGGCAATCTTTTTATCCACCGTCTGAATAATGTTATCACGCATCTCTTTCGCTTTTCGCGCGATTTCAGCAGCCTTTGCTAAGAGTTCATCCGAAAAAACCTTGTCTTCAATTCCTGAGGCATTGATTTTTACATTGAGCCAGGCACCTTCTACAGCAGTAAGGGCGCATAAGGCCCCAACACCGGCGTCAGAAACCGAATTGGGATTGCCTGTTTCAGCCATGGCTTTCACTACTTCAAAGGAGTTAAAGGCGGTTTGCATGACTTTAAAGGGGATTTCCATGGCGTATTTGGAGGCGTTTTCGATGGTCTCTTTGCGGATTTGCTTTTCCTGATCGGTTTTTTTTGGCAATCCAAAGGCCTCCATGATTTTGTTGAAGGCATTGGTATCTTCATCCACCAGACGCAGCAATTCATATTTATAATGTTGCCCTTTTACGGCCCAATCCGAAAACTCTTCCCAGCGGTCGTCCCATCCACGTTTGTGGGCGCTCAGGTTGGCAACCATAGTTCCCAGTGAAGCTCCCAAAACACCTGCGTAGGCAGCGATGGATCCTCCACCCGGTGCTGGCGATTCTGAGGCGGTTTCGTTTGCGAAAGCAGTAAGGGTCATATCCACCAGCTTTTTGGTGTGGTCTTCGAGCAAAAATTCAATGATGCGTTCTCTTGGGTTAAAAGGCTTTAAATCATCCAGTCCCATGGATTTGATGGCAATTTTAATCAGTTCCTCATTGTCGACACCTACCGAACGCTGTTGTTTCAACAGGAAGTATTTTCCCGCGTCCAGCATGGCCTGCAGGGGAATGAGCCCGACCAATTCTGAACCGGTAACACGGATACCACGTTCGCCGGCTTTTTTGCATACTTCATCAAAGGCAATGTGCACAGGCGTGATGCTGATGTTGGTAAGGTTCATGCTGATTTGGGCCACTCCGTATTCTTCGATAAACCAACCGATGGCCTTAACCGATTTCAGGCTTCCTGGTATCATCACAGGGTTTCCTTTTTCGTCTTTCACTATCTTGCCTGTAATGGGATTTCCTTCTCTCATGGTTCTGCCGCGTTCGCGCACATCAAACGCGATGGAGTTGGCCCGGCGGGTGGAGGTGGTGTTGAGGTTAACATTAAAAGCCACCAGAAAATCGCGGGCACTCACGGCGGTGGCACCGGTTACGGCTACATGGCTGTTAAATTCAGCAGGGCCAAAATCTGGTTTCCAATTTGGATTTTTTAGTTTCTCGGGCAAACCTTCATATTCACCAGAACGGCAACTGGCCAGGTTCCTGCGAACAGGTTGAAAAGCAGCGTTTTCGTAACAATATACCGGGATGTTTAATTCCTCTCCGATGCGTTGCGCCAGTTTGCGGGCATAGACTACCGTTTCTTCCATGGTGATATTGGAGATGGGAACCAAGGGGCAGACATCGGTGGCGCCGAAACGGGGATGTTCGCCCTTGTGGTGACGCATATCGATCACTTCAGCGGCTTTTTTAACGGCCCTTACAGCGGCTTCTATCACTTCATCCGGTGTGCCCACAAAGGTGACCACGGTACGGTTGGTGGCCGCACCCGGATCCACATCAAGCAAGGTAACACCTTCTGATTTTTCAATTACATCTGTTATCTGTTTGATCACCGCCATATCGCGGCCTTCGCTGAAATTTGGCACACATTCAATTAGCTGTTTCATACCCTGAGGTTTATTTTATTTGAGGCTGCAAAATTAGAAAAAAGCCGCACAATGCCCTGTTTTTATTTGGATGAAACGGTAAAAAATTGTTGAAGGAATACCCTTTTTTTGTGGTACTTTTGCCTTACATTTTTTATAAAACCCCATGAAAACAGTTTCGTGTATTGCTTTCACCCTCCTTTTTACGATCCTCCTTTCTTGTACTAAAAAGGACAACCCGCCAAAAGTTGACCCCGACCCCCTTCCACCGGTATCATTTACAATCCCGCAAACACGGGATATCGTAATGTATGAAATCAACCTGAGGGCTTATAGCAATTCGGGTGATATTCATGGTGTAACCATGGGATTGGACAAGATAAAAGCCTTAGGTGTGAACGTGATTTGGCTGATGCCTATTTATCCCATCGGTGAACTTCATTCGGTTAATTCGCCATATTCGGTAAAAAATTACACAGAGGTGAACCCTGAATTTGGATCATTAAGCGATTTACAAACTCTGGTGAGTGAGGCGCATAGCAAAGGAATGGCCGTGATACTCGATTGGGTGGCCAACCACACTGCATGGGACAATTCATGGATAGATAATCCGGATTGGTATACCAGGGATGCGAATGGGAACATCGTGATACCACCCGGAACCAACTGGCAGGATGTAGCCGACCTGAATTATGACAACCAGGAAATGCGGTTGAAAATGATTGAGGCCATGAAATTCTGGATTGATACGGCCGATATCGATGGCTTTCGGTGTGATGCCGCCGACATGGTTCCCTACGATTTCTGGCAACAAGCCAATGAGGCATTGATCGGTTTTACAACCAAAGACTTGATTATGTTGGCCGAAGGAAACCGAAATGACCATTTTAGCGCAGGCTTCGATCTGAATTTTTCGTGGGATTTTTATAACCAGATAAAGAAGGTTTTTAATGGGACCTCCACTGTGAGTTCACTCTTTTCAACAAACAACTCTGAATACAACAACATACCTGCCCGGAAACACAAACTCAGGTTTACTACCAACCACGACGAATCGGCCTGGGATGCCACGCCCATGGTGTTGTTTAATGGTAAAAGCGGGGCTTTGGCGGCCTCTGCAATCACCATTTTTCTTGGTGGCGTACCCTTAATTTACGATGGACAGGAAGTAGGGGTGGTAGAGAACATTCCGTTTTTTAGCAATTCGCCTATTAATTGGTCGTTAAATCCGGATATGAAGGACGATTATGCAAAGATGCTTCATTTTTATGCCTCTTCCAAGGTGGTGAAAGAGGGTGTTTTAAGCACCTACAATCATGCATCCGTGGCAGCGTTCTCATTTAAGCTGGAAACTGAAGTGGTGGTGATATTGGTAAACACTAAAAATGCGGTGGTCAGCTATACAATTCCCAGCGACCTGGTCAATACCAACTGGACAGAGGCTCTTTCGGATGCTTCAATAACACTTGCCGGTGAACTCGACCTAACACCTTATGAGTTTTTATTATTGAAGAGCAATTAGTTTTTTTGGCACAAATTGAAACAGAAGGTTGAGGGTGTGAAAAGTTGCTGATCATAAACGAATTCCTTTTCCTTGTTTTGGGATTAGGTGGGCCGATATATAAAGATTGAGTCCACTCCGAAAAGTATATGCTCATTGATTTTCAACTCATTTACCCCTTACCCCTAAAGGGGATTCGTTGAAAATCAACAAACAACTTAATGTCCTCTTTAGGGGTTATTGGAGTTCTTGACTTTTCGGAGTGGACTCAAGAATTAATATACCACTACTCAATTTCATTCATTGTCAATAAACAGCAATATGAGTTATTTCTTTTGAGAAAGGATGAGATACCATGCATATTATAGAAAATATTTATTTTTGCATTTATTTTTTTCACAACTGAAACATAGAAAATGAAGACCTTCAATATAAAGATTACCGGAACCGGGAGCTATGAACCAAAGAATATTGTTACAAATGAGGATTTTGCAAAAAACAAATTTTTTGAATTTGGAGGAAAGCCTTTTGATATTCCACACGAAGAGATTGCTGAAAAGTTCAGGGCCATCACGGGCATCAGAGAACGCCGGTATGTCGACGACGACATGGTGGCCTCTGACATTGGTACCATATCAGCTAAACTAGCCATCGAAGATGCCGGTGTTGATCCCGAAACCCTTGACCAAATTATTGTCGCCCATAATTTTGGGGATGTACCCAAGGGGACCATTCAAACGGATGTATTGCCCAGCCTGGCCTCGAGGATTAAAAATTCACTTGGAATTGAAAACACTTCCTGCGTAGCCTATGATATACTTTTTGGTTGCCCCGGATGGGTGCAGGGCATTATACAGGCCTATGCTTTTATCCAGGCCGGCATGGCAAAAAAATGCCTCGTGATTGCAGCTGAAACCTTATCACGGGTGATTGATATGCACGACCGTGATTCCATGATCTATGCGGATGGTTCAGGAGCTTGCATTGTAGAAGCAGTTGAAGGCGATGAGAAGGAAGGGATCATCGGTATGGAATACGGCTCTTATACCAGGGATGAAGCTTTTTTTCTGTTCTTGGGAAAAAGTAACATCGATGAATCCGATCCCAAAGTTCGGTATATGAAAATGCACGGTCGTAAGATCTATGAATTTTCGTTGAATCAGGTGCCAAAAGCCATGAAAGCATGCATGGATAAATCAGGAACAGATATCCATGAAGTGAAAAAGATTTTTATTCACCAGGCAAATGAGAAGATGGATTTTGAGATTATTAAAAGACTCTACCGATTATACAATATACGCGAGGTTCCTGCCGACATCATGCCGATGAGCATCCATCTGTTGGGAAACAGCTCGGTGGCCACAATTCCTACCCTGTTCGATCGTGTTCGTAAGGGAAATTGTGATCCGGTTCATCAATTAAACAAAGGCGATTTAATCCTGCTGGCTTCCGTAGGTGCCGGTATGAATGTGAATGCCATCGCCTATCGTTACTAATTGGTTGCCGATCCTATTTTCTTCTGTGATCATTAGCTGAAATCACTACATTTGGGGTGCACTTTAGGTGACCTTATTGTTCCGGTTTTCGGGTAAGCGGTAACCTGAATTGGTGCATGAAAATACATGGTGATCAAAAATTATATTATAGCCCACAGAGGCGAATCGTTTGATGCACCTGAAAATACGTTGGCATCCATTCACCTTGCCTGGCAACGAAAGGTGAAAGCCGTTGAAATAGATATTCAGCTGACGATCGATAATCAAATCGTTGTAATTCATGATCCGGATACATTCAGAATCTCCGGGAAGAAATTAGTAATAAAAAAGACAACCCTGTCGGAACTAAAACAACTGGATTTTGGTTCGCATAAACATCCAAAGTGGGCAGAGGAACGCATTCCGACCTTAGGAGAAGTGCTTTCAACGGTGCCGCCTGAAGGAAAAATAATCATCGAAATAAAAAGTAATGCTCATATTCTGGACAGGCTAAATCAAGAGTTGTCGCAATCGGGGTTGGAATCTGCACAAATCGAACTCATTGCCTTTGATGTGCAAATCCTGAAAAAGGCCAAACAACTCATGCCTGAATACAAGATGCTTTGGTTGCTCGATCTGGATTATTCCCGGCCACGGCAATTGTTGTGGACAGAGAAAAGGAAAATCATCAATAAAGTAAAGAGGTTTCATCTGGATGGCGTGGATGTTTGGGCAGGTCAGGTGCTGAATTGCGATTTTATATCTGCCTTTAAGGATGCAGGTCTGCTCATCTATGCCTGGACTGTGAACGACCCTGAAAAAGCCGGATGGCTGTTGCAAAACGGAGTCGATGGCATTACCACCGACAAAGCCGGCTGGATGACAGAAGAACTGACTAAAAAGCATATATTTACAGAAAGCGGTTTTTGAATTTAACCGGTTAGTGCATCTGGTCAATGAACAATTTTCGAAGTTAAAGAAGTTATATGGAACGAAATAGCATGATTTCTGAGATTGAGGTTTCAGAACAGCAATGGGACATTGCCATTATCGGAGGAGGTGCCACCGGTGTGGGAGCAGCTTTGGAAGCCGCTTCCCGCGGATATAAAGTCGTTTTGGTGGAGCAATCGGACTTTGGTAAAGCTACTTCGGGCCGCAGCACCAAACTGGCCCATGGAGGTGTGCGCTACCTGCAACAGGGGAATGTACCGTTGGTGATGGAAGCCCTAAGGGAAAGAGGAGTGATGCGCAGGAATGCTCCCCATCTGGTACACGATCTGCCATTTGTGGTGCCCGTTTACGATTGGTGGGAGGGGCCATTTTATGGTATTGGACTGAAATTATATGATATGCTTGCAGGAAAGGGAGGGTTTGGAGCTTCGAAAAATTTAAACAAAGAGGAAACGCTCAGATTTCTGCCTACCATCGAAACTGAAGGCCTCAGGGGTGGAGTTATATACCACGATGGACAATTCGATGATTCCCGATTACTCATCAATCTGGTGCAAACGGCTGTTGAACAAGGCGCTACCATGCTCAATTATGTGAAGGCGGTTTCATTAATTAAAGAAAATGACCAAACTACCGGAGTTGAAGTACAGGATTTGGAATCTGGCAGACATTATCTATTGAAAAGCAAGGTCGTTATCAATGCTACAGGGGTTTTTACGGATGTGGTTCGAAAAATGGACGATTCAAAGTCAAAAGACATGATGACCAGCAGTCAGGGTGTGCATTTGGTGCTGGATCATTCATTTCTTCCCGGTAGTACCGGCATCATGGTACCGCATACCGACGATGGAAGGGTGTTGTTCGCGGTTCCCTGGTATAACCGAACGCTGGTTGGCACCACCGATACATTCGTGAAGGAATATCTTTTGGAGCCTGTTCCGCTTGAAAGCGAAATTGATTTCTTATTAACCCATGCCGCCCGATACCTGACCAAAGATCCAAAAAGAAGTGATGTGAAAAGCGTTTTTGCAGGTCTGCGACCTCTGGTATTAGATCTTAAGAATGAGGAAGATACATCCTCCATTTCACGCGATCACTTCATAACCACTTCAAAGAGCGGATTGATTTCGATTGCAGGTGGAAAATGGACCACCTACCGGAAAATGGCAGAAGATGTCATCGGACAAGCCATTGACAAGGCCGGATTGCCTAAAAGTGATTCTGTTACTGAAAACCTGCAAATTCATGGTTGTCACCACCATTCACAAATTTTTGGGTCGCTCGGCAGGTATGGTTCCGATGCGCGACAAATAAAAAATTTACTGGCTGAAGAGCCCATTTATAGGCAGCGTCTGCACCCTGAACACGAAATTGTGGTGGGAGAAATTATCTGGGCTGTGCGGCATGAAATGGCCCGCACAGTGGAGGACTTTCTGTCGCGGCGGACAAGGCTGTTGATCCTGGATGCGCGGGTCAGCATAGAAGTGGCTCCGGTGGTTGCCAAATTAATGGCAAAGGAATTAAACCAAAACCGGAAATGGGTAAAAGACCAACTTCAGGCATTTTCGGAACTGGCAAAAAACTATGTGCTAAGTTAATTTACTCCTCCATGCCCGGCAGGTTCACCTACCGATTTATTTGCCGATTTACCTGCCGAAGGCATGGAGGCATGGAGGTAAGTAAACCTGCCGAAGGTAGGTAAACCGGTGGACAGGTTTTAGAAGTGAAATCAATCTTCATAATAACGTCCCTTCATCCTAAAATAAATCACCAGAATAGTGACGCTAAAAATCAAATCAATAAAATTAATCCCTGGATTTACCCCACCAAACACCCGATGATCTATTTACAATGAAACAAAGAGTTGATTTAACTAATTATAAACGGTCTAAAATGAGCAGGTTATTAAATATAAAGAGAGTATAAACATTAATACTAATTGGATAAATTCCTGAGTTGGGTTAATACGCTCGTCGTGCTGCAAGGTAAAGCCCAGAACCTCATTATAGCTGGACCTCCGACGCGCAAGCAGGAGTTTTGCAGCCATTCCCTGCAACCTTCCCATCACTGCAAAACACATGCTTATTTGTCCGCCAGAACTCCGCCATCGCGACAACTTTATCATACCATGTCAAATCCTAACCGGTTATCGGAACTTTGCCTCCTTGTCACTTGAAATCCATAAGCTGCAAATGAACCTCAAATTTACAGTACTGTTTGGTTTAAAAAATGTGTGAATGATGTAACATTTTCGAATAATAATGTAATGAATCATTAATAAAAAGATTGTTATTTTATCCAATTTGATTTATTTAAAAATTAAATGAATAGCATCATTACTGTTTAATAATAACCCTGTACAAACAATGATTATATAACAATTAATGAAAAAGACAGAACACAAAACTTTCAATAATGATCTTCCTAAGACTCCTACAGGAATTCAGGGGTTTGATGAAATAACTGCTGGTGGATTACCTAAAGGCAGGCCAACATTAATCTGTGGTGGAGCGGGCTGCGGAAAAACGCTTTTTGGAATAGAGTTTCTTGTACGTGGCGCAACTCAGTTTAACGAACCGGGTGTATTTATGTCATTCGAAGAAACCAATGAAGAATTGACCACAAATGTCGCTTCACTTGGATTTGATTTGAATGATCTGGTAAAAAATAAAAAAATTGCTCTTGACCATGTTCATATTGAGCGCAGTGAAATTGAAGAAACCGGTGAATACGATCTAGAAGCATTGTTTATTCGCCTTGGTTATGCAATTGATTCATTAGGAGCAAAACGTGTTGTATTAGACACCATAGAATCGCTTTTTGCCGGATTGCCAAACCAACTGATCTTACGCGCCGAACTGCGACGATTATTTCGCTGGCTAAAAGATAAAGGTGTTACTGCAATTATAACGGGCGAACGTGGAGATGAAACATTAACCAGACAAGGCCTTGAGGAATATGTTTCAGACTGTGTTATAATGCTCGACCATCGTGTAACCGAACAGACTTCGACTCGCCGCTTAAGGGTTGTAAAGTATCGTGGTTCAACTCACGGCACCAATGAGTATCCATTTCTGATTGATGAAACTGGATTTTCAGTATTACCAGTTACATCTTTAGGATTGGAACATATCGTATCAAATGAAAGAATCTCAAGTGGAATAAAAGCACTTGATGAAATGCTTGAAGGAAAAGGTTATTACCGGGGTAGTACTGTACTTGTTTCTGGTACCGCCGGAATAGGAAAAACCAGTATAGCGGCTCACTTTGCTGAAGCTGCCTGTAAAAGGGGAGAACGTGTACTTTATTTCTGCTTCGAAGAGTCTCCAAACCAGTTAATGCGTAATATGCTTTCTATCGGCATAAAATTAGAACCATGGGTCAGGAAAGGACTGTTGAGATTCCAGGCAATCCGTCCTACGCTATATGGTTTGGAAATGCATCTTGCTGTAACCCACAAATTTGTTAATGAATTCAAGCCTGACATTGTAATCCTGGATCCGATAAATACTTTCGTTACTGGTGATAAGGAGTTCGAGGTAAAAACTTTATTAATGCGCATTGTCGATTTTCTTAAGGTAAACCAAATTACAGCATTGTTTACCAGTCTCACTTCATCTGAATGCAGAATGGAGAGTTCTGATGTTGGAATATCATCCCTGATAGATACCTGGTTATTGCTGCGTGATATAGAGCTAAACGGCGAACGAAACAGGGGTATGTATGTTCTGAAATCGCGCGGGATGGCCAATTCTAACCAGATTCGTGAATTTGTATTAACTAACCACGGTGTGGAATTACGTGACGTTTATATTGGTGCAAGCGGAGTTTTAACCGGCTCAGCCAGAATAACACAGGAAGCCCTGGAAAATTCAAAAGTATTGAAACGTAAGCATGAAATAGAATCTAAAAAACGTGAAATAGCAAGAAAAAGAGGAGATATGGAATCAAAGATTGCAACCATGCGTGCTGATTTCGCATCGGAAGAGTCTGAAGCAATTAAAATCTTGGAAATAGAACAAGAAATGATTAAACGACTCGAACAGGATAAAATGGAAATGGCAAAAAGCAGAAAAGCTAAAACTGGAAATATTGCCACAAAGAATGTGTAAAAATAATTAAACAGATAAGACAAATGGATGTGAATTCAGACAAAAGAACTAAAGAAAAACCTAAAGGTGATGCAAATGACAAGTGGATCCTTCGTTTATATATTGCAGGTCAAACGCCAAAAGCTATAACCGCATTTGCAAATCTGACAAAAATATGTGAAGAACAATTGAAGGGTAAATACTCGATTGAGGTAATTGACCTTTTGAAAAATCCACAATTGGGAGCCGCTGATCAGATTTTTGCCCTGCCAACATTGGTAAGAAAATTACCGGTACCTGTTCGTAAGATAATCGGTGACCTCTCAAATACAGAACGTGTTCTTATTGGATTGGATTTACTGCCTGTAAGCTGATTTGTAAATAAAATATTTAAGCATGTAGCTATGAAAGAGAAAAAAACAAAAGTAAAAAGTTCACTCGATGATCTTGACATGACAGTTTCTAATCAGGGCAAGGATAAATATATATTGCGTTTATACATAACCGGTTCAACGATTCGATCGGCGTTAGCCCTGACAAACCTAAAAAAGATTTGCAAAGAATACCTTGAAGGGCGATATGAGCTTGAAGTGATAGACCTGTATCAACACCCAAGTTTAGCAAAAGGTGAGCAGATCATTGCAGCGCCAACTCTGATTAAGAAATTGCCGCTTCCTTTCCGGCGAATTATTGGCGATATGTCAGACAAGGAAAAAGTGCTTTTAGGATTGGACCTGAAAGAGGTGAAGGAAAAGATAGATTTCCAGTAATCTTTATACATTCTATTTTATGATAAAAAAATGATTAGAACAAAAGAACAACTCATAATTGAAAATGATGAATTACGCGCCCGAATGGCTGAAATTGAGGATGCGCTAACAGCTATCCGAAACGGAGAAGTGGATGCAATCATGGTTTCTGGCAGTCAGGGAGAACAGGTTTATTCTGTCAGTTCTGCCGAAACGCCCTATCGCACTTTTATAGAGGAGATGAGCGAAGGAGCTGTTACTCTTACAAAAGAGGGTACAATTCTTTATTGTAATCCGAGATTTGCTGCTATTGTACAGTCGCCATACGAAAAGGTTATTGGCTCATCCCTTCAACGCTTCATCTCGCCTGACGATAATTCAAAATTAGATAACTTTCTTTCTCAACTGACCCATGACAAGCATGATGTTATCGTTGTATCCCTGACCAACACATTATATCTCAGACTTTCGATTCACCTTTTACCGCCGTATCTGCAAGGTGATAATTATATAATCATAGCAACCGATATTTCTGACCTGAAGAAAAAAGAAAATGAACTTACCGAAATAATAAGAAAGTTGGTAATCCACATAAAAGCATTACGGGCATTGCGCATCGATAATATTTGTGATACGTTGGATACTGTAGGAAATAAAAATAAATTAGAATTTGCAAATGATAAACTAAACAAAGAGATACTGAAGCTTAATCGTTTAGTAGAAAAATTAAAGCAGAGACAAAAAAAGGCAACTATTTGAAATCACCTTTTTAAAATATTCCCATTACCGGCCATTAGTATTCTAAGACATAACCAATAAATAAATAGTCACATTATCCTAACCGTCGCTTCCCTATCAGGCACATTACGCAAACATGAGCATCTGAGTTTTGATATCAATATGCGGATTTGCATAAAGAGCCTTCCAGCCTGTCCATGCCACTCGGCTTAACAGGCGGCTAAAGAACAAAACATTGTTACATCATGATATACTCAAATTTGCCCTGCAGCTAACACGCGGTCATAAAACATTGCGTGGATTGTGCTAAATTTGAACGAAATAACCCTTAATCAGCGGCTTAGCGGGCTGATAAGTTTGTGTTTCAAAATGCGTAACGATTCATACCACCAACCATTAAGGACCCAGTCGCAGCAGATAATTTGTTGCCTAAACAAAGAAATAGAAAAACGATAAAATGAACAGTCCAGGTACAAAACAGCACACATGGCCCATACGGGTATGCAAACCGCACAAGCCAACACACGACCGAAGTTTGCAAAAGCGATGCAGTAAGCTTGTCGAATTGACCTGTTTTTTGCCGGCGCGCCACAATAAATTGATACTTTTGTGCTATTATGAACAGATTTAAATGACAATAATAATGGACGGTACAAGTCTTACACCAGAACAGGAAAAATTAGAAGCATTGCGACAAGTATTGCCCGAAGTTTTTAGCGAAGGTAAAATTGATTGGGAAAAACTAAAAGCCACACTTGGAGAGGACATAAACTTTTCAAACGAACGCTATGTGTTGAATTGGGCAGGAAAAAGCGATGCTTTTAAAGTGCTGCAAACACCGACAACTAAGACTTTGATTCCTGCGAAAGACGAAAGTGTAAACTTTGACGAAACCGAAAACAATTATAGTAATTGCTTTGTATAATCTTTTTAAAGGCAACGACCAGCCAAAAAAAACAGCTCTGCAAATCCACGATGCGGGCATTGAATTTAAGAACATCTGATGGAGGAATTATGAATTATGATTGGGGAATGAGTAAATCATAAATCAAAATTCACAAATCATAAATAAGTAAAAAATGGAAATGGGCGAAATATTAATCTACCAAAACCAAAACGGGAATATCAAAATAGATGTTCGTCTTGAGCAAGAAACGGTTTGGCTGACTCAATCTCAGTTATGCGAGTTGTTTCAGAAGTCGAAAGCCACCATTAGCGAACACATAAAAAATATTTTTGATGAAGGAGAGCTTCTGGAAAATTCAGTTGTTCGGAATTTCCGAACTACTGCAACTGATGGCAAGAACTATGAAACAAACTTCTATAATCTCGATGTTATTATTTCCGTAGGCTACCGGGTAAAATCACAGCAAGGCACACAATTTCGTATTTGGGCTACACAACGCTTAAAAGAATACATTATTAAGGGGTTTGCCTTGAATGACGAACGCTTTAAGTCGGGTAGTTCGATGAACTATTTCAACGAAATGCAGGAACGCATTCGGGAGATACGAATTTCAGAGCGGTTTTTTTATCAGAAAATTAAAGATATTTACACAACGAGTATTGATTATGACCCCAAAGACGAAAAAACCATAGCGTTTTTTAAAGTGGTGCAAAACAAGTTGCTTTGGGCTATTAGCCAACAAACTGCTGCGGAGTTGGTGTATCGAAGAGTTGATGCCTCATTGCCTTTAATGGGAATGCAATCGTTCGACCTGTCTGCCGACAAGGCAGGCAAGAAATACACCTTGGCGGTAAAGAAAACAGATATAAGCATTGCAAAAAATTATCTGGCTGAAGATGAAATAAAACTTTTGGGATTGTTGGTAGAACAGTATTTGGCATTTGCCGAAACCATGGCACAGCAACAAACCCCGATGTATATGAAGGATTGGATTCAACGATTAGATTCAATCCTGCAATTAAATGGAAGGGAATTATTGACCCATGCAGGAAAAATTAGTCATCAAATGGCTTTAGACAAATCTTCAATGGAGTACGAAAAATATCAGGACGTTCAAAAACAACTTCAAAAAGAACAAAGCCTGAAAGAAATTGAAGCAGACATTAAACGATTGAGAACTAATAAAAAAGGTTGAGAATTTTTGATTGAGGATTTAGGATTGAGGAATAAAGAAATCACAAATCACAAATCATCAATCAAAAATCAGGAAAATGAAATTATCATTTGAATCCAATCTGCTTTTTCAGTTAGATTTCATTCCGACTGAGCGGACACCAGGAGCAAACGGAGAAATCTGCTGTTGACTCATTAAAATAGACGTGAATTTGCTTGATGGTCAGATTCCTCCGCTACGTAACTCCTCCTACCGGAGTCGTTTCGCCAGTCGGAAGGACAAAAAAGACGGGTGATGTCATTCTGACTTTGAGACACTTAGAGAATGGATAAAAACGAAAATTCCCTGCCTTTATACAAACGTCTTGTTATTTTCTTGCTTTGGCTATGGTGGTACTTTAAGACCACTATCAAAACCACAACCATCAATCAACAGAAATTGCTTTGCTTAAATGCGTCGGTTGTTTTTCTTTCTAACTTTTAACTGACACATGCAAGAGCCTGTAAGGAGGCGCGATTGATCGGTATTGATCGGTAAACCGTCCCTTTCCCAATCAACTATGCCACCAGCCAGGTTGTGAATGTTTATGAATCCTTTTTTTTGGAGCAGAACAGCTACCTCCTTACTTCGTAGACCGACGGAATCGGCTACCACAAGGTCTCTGTCGTTGGGTATCAACTCCAGGTTGTCTTCAATTTCGTCGTAAGGGCAGTAAATAACATGGTCCGAATCGAAAAGCTTGCCCAATTCGTAAAGTGGCCTGACATCTAAAATAACAGTATTTTCGGGCATGCTGAGGTAATCTTTCCCTGAAATATGGTGCAAGCCGGCTGCTTCGGGATTGCTGTTTACAAGGGGTGTCATGATTTCTGATTTTAAAACAATGCTCCATAGATAAACCCTGAGATGGTGGCCATAACCACAACCAAAGAGACATAAACCATTGTTTTCTGAGTTCCAATTACCCCCCTGATCACAAGCATGTTGGGCAGCGACAACGATGGTCCGGCCAATAACAAAGCCAAAGCCGGTCCTTTGCCCATGCCGGCAGCTATCAACCCTTGAAGGATGGGAACTTCAGTGAGCGTGGCGAAATACATAAATGCACCGACTATGGAAGCGAAAAAATTTGAAAAAACCGAGTTTCCTCCAACCAGGTTGACTATCCATTCGTTGGGTATCATGCCCGCCATGGCTGTGTCGTCGTGTGTTGATCCCAGCAAAAAACCTGCTACCAGTACCCCGACAGCCAGTAACGGCATAATTTGTTTGGTGAAATCCCATGTGGAGAGTGTCCATTCTTTGTTGTCGGGATTTTTTTTGTCGGTTAAAGTAATGATGCTTAAACCGGCTATGGCAACCACAACGGGTATGAGCGGAGAACTGGTGGCAAAAGCGGCTATTGCCGTGGCAACGGCTACCAGTGTTACGTATTGCCATTTGATTTTTAGAATAAATATCAGGGAGTAAACCAATACCAGACTAAAAACGGAAGTTATATGCCATTTATAAAACCAAATCCAGTACCATACACCACTGGTTTCATCCGCAGCTGGTTGGCCCCAGTTGGCAAAAACTAAAATTAACACCAGGGTAAAGAAATGCAAAGAGGTTTGCCACATGGGTCTTTTCTCCTCAATAATGGGGAAATTTAATTGCTCTATGCGTTTTTCTTTTTCCTCTTTGCGATAAATGAGCGCCATAAATGAGCCGATGGCCACTGAAAACGTCACCGCACCAACAACCCTTGCCACTCCCATCTCGAATCCTAAAATCCTGGCGGTAAGTATAATGGCCAGAATGTTAATGGCTGGTCCTGAATAAAGAAAGGCAATGGCCGGTCCCAGACCTGCACCCCGCTTGTGAATACTCGAAAACAGAGGCAAAATGGTGCAGCTGCAAACAGCCAAAACCGTTCCGGAAACGGCCGCTACCGTGTAAGCCAGCCATTTTTTCGCCCTTGCTCCAAAATATTTCATCACGGCCCCCTGACTGACAAAAACGGCAATTACACCGGCAATAAAAAAGGCGGGCAACAGGCATAAAATCACGTGTTCACGGGCATACCATTTGGTTAGGTCGAACATCGCCAGAACGGCTTCCTGAAACCTGCCATTGTCGACAGGCAAAAAATAGGCGAACAAAAAAACGGCTGCAATCCATGCCAGTATCTTGAATTCTTTATTTGTTTCCATTGTTAAACAATTTTGTCGTTCGCCAAAAGCGGAACCTGATCAATTAGAAATAGATGAGAATGACGTAATAAATGCCCACACCGATAAATAACACAGAGATGACTCTTCTGAACCAAATTTCAAATGTTTTGAGGTTGTTATACAACTTCCCGACCCCTGAAACGGTATAAGCAATCAACCATGCGAAGATGATTACCGGTATTCCGGTGGCAATGGCAAAAACAATGGGCAGATACAAGCCCGAAGCACTGCTAACCGTCATGGGGATCAGCATACCAAAGTAAAGTACCCCGCTGTAAGGACAAAAAGCCAGCGCAAATACAACACCCAGAATCAGCACATCCCAGTACGAATGTTTTGATTGGTTTTGAAATTTTTGAGTTAGATTGCCTACGCCGGGAAATTTTATCCTGAGCACATCGAGCATCAGCAAACCGATAACAATTAAAAGCGGGCCAATCACCTTTTCTCCATATTTTTGAAACAAGCCGGAGACTTCAAATTGATCGGCACCGATAAAAATAATAATGGCCAATCCCGTGTAGGTTATAGCTCTGCCCAGGGTATATATGAGTCCGTTGATAAATACACGCCTTCTGTCTTCCACATCTTTACTGATAAAACCGATGGCAGTAATGTTGGTGGCCAGCGGACATGGGCTGATTGCCGTCATCAAACCGAGAATAAAGGCCGTTACAACAGGCAAAGAGCTATTGCTCATGATGTTTTGCAAGAATTCCTCCATACAAATGATGAGTTAGAAATAAACAATAAATTGGTTAGATAAACACGATAAGCCTCATGAAATCTACAGCAGTGGGGTTATTTTTTCTTTAAAGATTTCCTTCAATTTTTCAGGTTTATTTACGGCATACATAAAACCTTCGTTGGTCAGGTCAATTATCGTGTTCCCGCCATAGATGATTAAAGTCTGCCCTTCAATACCCAAATCCTCAGCTTTTTTTTCACCTTCAGGTTCATCCATGTCGTAGGCTGCAAACAGAACCTTGTTGCCGAAGAGTTCTTCCACTGCTTTTTTTGATTCAGCCTCTACCGCTTTGCAGGTTGTACACCTGCGGGCGAAATGAAAGTAATATACCTGTACGGTTTCGGTAGCGGCAAGGGTTGTGTTTTCGGTTGGTTGTGTTTGCCCCAAACACGAAATATTAAGGCTGGTAACCAATAATATAAGGGAGATAATGCCAAATGCTTTCATGATATTTATTGTTTAGTGGATAATAATTCGGTGAGTTCTTTGTTGGAAGGCACACGCCCGCTGAAAATAACTTTGCCATCAACCACGAGGCCGGGTGTGTGCATAATGCCATATTCCATTATTTTCATAATGTCTTCTACTTTCGTTATAGTCGCCTGAATTCCTTCTTTTTCAACGACTTCCCTTGTGGCCTTTTCAAGGGTTTTACATTTTGGACATCCTGGCCCTAAAATTTTAATTTCCATAGTTCGATCCTTTTAATGGGTGATTATTGATATTTTGTTTAAACATTTAATCAGAGTTTTTATAACTGTTCGTTTTCTGTAAAGAGTTCATTAAACATTTTGCGGGCTTCTTCCCAGTTTCCCTTGTTAAGGCAATACTTAATATAAGGTGGTTCTACCTCTCCCTGAATAAGCCCGGCATATTTTAGCTCTTTCAGGTGTTGCGACAAGGTGGAGCGACCTACCGGAATTTCATCCACCAGATCGCCACTATAACAACAGGCATTCATTTTTAATAGTTTTTGAATGATGTATAACCTTACGGGATGCCCCAGCGCCTTAAGTACTCTGGCCATTTCCGTTGTCTCAATTGATAGTTCGGTTTTCTTCTTCATTTACATCGATTTCTTTATTTCGCAAAATAACGAAATGATATTGACATGGCAATGCGTTAATCCTCTTTTTTTCTTTTTTCTTTAATCTTCTTTCTTTTTATTGTTTCCTTTGTGGTTAAATTACGCTCTAAAATGAGAACTATAAAGATGTTGTTGGTCTTTCTGGGAATGATCATCTTCCTGCAAGCAACTGCCCAGGTGGATAGTCTTGTAAGAGAACAGGATTCAATAAATCAGGTGGTGATGCTGGATTACCAGAAAAAACTCCTGGAATTTGAGCAGCAACGTAAAACCGATTCTCTGAAACGAATAGAACTGGAAAACAAACTAAGCTCATTAACAGCCGCTGATAAGATAAAGGAAGTTGAGTTGCAGAGCCAGTTACAGGAAATAGCGGACAGAGAGGCCCGGGAAAATACCCAAAAAAGGGCCAGAATCGATTCGCTTCGGAAACAAGCCAGTGGTTTTCCTGTGTTTGGAATGCTCAAAGACACCTTGTTCCTCATCTATGCCAAAAGCGGTGCTCTATCACCTTACGAGAGGGCGCAAAACATCTCCAGAAAAATACGTACACTTTACAGAAACGATTTTCTTGAAGTTGATTCGATTGTATTCGTTAAGTCAGAAAATTCACTTGATATCGTTTACGATCAACTCATTGTGATGAGCCTGACGGAGACAGATGCGATGTGGGAAAATAAGTCCCTGGTTGAACTGGCTGATGAATATACGTCCATTATTCGTAACGCCATCCTCTTGGCGAAGAAGGAATTCAGCCTGTCAAACCTGTTGATCAGAATTGGATTGGTAGCGCTCATCCTGTTGAGTCTCTGGTTTTTTGTTTGGGTAATAGGTAAGCTTTACCACCGTTTGATACGTTTTGTGGATACCAGAAAGGATAAATGGCTTAAAAATCTTTCGTACAAAGACTATACTTTCCTTTCTGCTGATCAGGAAATAATGATTATCTTCTTTATCTTCAAGGTCGTCCGCTGGTTCTTCATCGCTATCGTATTTTATATTGCATTTCCACTGATATTCAGCGTTTTTGCCTTTACACGAGGATGGGCCGATGACCTGGTTAACCTGGTTTGGTCGCCATTTAAAAGCATTTTTATTGCGATTTGGGAATATTTACCCAATCTGTTTAGCATCCTGGCCATTTATTTTGTGATGAAGTATTTTATCCGTTTGGTAAAGTACTTTTTTGCAGAAATTGACTCCGGGAAGCTGAAAATCAACGGTTTTCATGCCGACTGGTCGATGCCCACCTACAGCATTGTAAAGTTCCTTCTGTATGCATTTATGTTTATTTTGATTTTTCCGTATCTGCCGGGCTCTGATTCAAATATATTCAAAGGGGTTTCTGTATTTCTGGGTGTCCTGTTTTCTTTGGGGTCTTCGTCCGCCATCGCCAATATGGTGGCTGGTTTGGTCATCACCTATATGCGTCCTTTTAAGATTGGCGACCGCATCAAAATTGGTGATATTACAGGTGACGTGGTTGAAAAGACACTGCTGGTTACCCGGTTAAGAACCATAAAAAATGAGGAAATTACCATCCCGAACTCTTCTGTACTTTCAGGCAACACCACCAATTACAGTGCCTTTTCAAAAACCGACGGGCTGATCATCCATTCAAAAGTGACCATTGGATATGATGTGCCCTGGAAGGAAATGCACCAGGCATTGATTGACGCTGCACTTTTAACAGATAAAATTCTATCCGATCCAAAGCCTTTTGTGCTACAAATAAGTCTGGATGATTTTTATATAACTTATCAATTAAATGCTTACATCAGGGAAGCCAATATACAATCAGCCATCTACTCTATGTTGCATCAGAATATTCAGGATGTGTGTAACCAGAGAGGTATCGAGATTATGTCGCCACACTACAGGAGTCAACGCGATGGAAACAGAACCACCATCCCGTCAGGATATTTAAGTGATGGGTATGTATCGCCATGCTTTCGCGTGGACCATGAAAATGAAAGGGATGAATAGGACAAAAAATTCAGGTTTTTTTTATAGTTTCACCGCCTCAATTGCGTAACCATTTTTAAGCATAAAATAATGAAATCATACACCATCCAGGAAATCAACGAGATGATAAAAGGCCGGTTGATTGGCGACACCAGCCATCGGATAACCGGGCCGGAGCAATTGGAAAAAGCCAATAATAACCACATCACTTTTGTTGGAAATCGAAAATATGTTCGACTTTGGGAAACCTCCGGAGCGTGTGCCGCTATTGTGGATGAAAAACTGAATTTTGAACCGGGTGAAAACCGGGCTTTGATCAAAGTAAAAAATGCGGATTTGGCCATGGCCCGCTTGCTTGAGGTGTTCGATCCGGGACTGCCTTCTTTTGATGAGGACATCCATCCCACAGCAGTGGTACATCCTTCTGCCACTATTGGCAAAGGTTGCAAAATTGGGGCTAACAGTTATGTTGGTAAAGGGGTGATTTTGGGTGAAGGAGTGCTCATTTATCCAAATGTGACTATACTTGACGAAACCAAAATCGGACGGGGCACCATCATCTGGTCGGGTACCGTCATCCGGGAGCGTTGCGAAATAGGAAGTTTTTGCATTTTCCACATCAATGTAAGTATCGGTGCCGATGGCTTTGGGTACCGTCCGGCTGAAGATGGCAGGGGATTGGTTAAAATTCCGCAAATTGGAAATGTGGTGATAGGCAATGCGGTTGAAATTGGAGCCAACTCCTGTGTCGACCGTGGCAAGTTTAGTTCCACCATCATTGGGGATGGATGTAAAATAGACAACCTGGTTCAGATTGCCCACAATTGTGTGATGGGGCGCTCGTGCATCATGGCCGGTCACAGTGGTCTGGCGGGTTCTGTCACCCTGGGCGATGGGGTTATGATTGGCGGAAGCGCCTCCATTAATGATCATATCACCATCCATTCAGGGGCGGTAGTAGCCGGAGGATCTGGTGTGATGAATGACGTTGCTGCCGGTAAAACCGTGTTGGGATACCCGGCCACCGAGGCCAGGGATATGCTTAAACAATGGGTGGCTTTGCGGAAGATGGCGGAGAAATAACCCTGAACCCTGGCAGGGTTTAGAACCTTGACGAACCCTGGCAGGGTTTGGGTTTAGAACCCTACCAGGGTTTAAAACCCTGGTAGGGTTTACGCTTTTTCTATCTCTCGTAAATTCTCCATCTTCTTCTTTACCAGAAAACTGTGGATATCGCCAAGGTGTTCTTTCACCTGCCCTTTACCAAATTCAAAGACTTTGGATACCAATCCATCCAGGAAATCCCGATCGTGGGATACCAGGATGAGCGTGCCATCATAATCCTGCAAGGCACTTTTCAGGATGTCCTTTGTGCGTAAATCCAGGTGGTTGGTGGGCTCATCCAAAATCAGTAGGTTCACAGGTTCGAGCAATAATTTGATCATTGCCAGCCGGGTACGTTCGCCTCCCGAAAGTACTTTCACCTTTTTGTTCCAGCTATCACTCCCAAACATAAAGGCTCCTAGGATGTCTTTTATTTTCGTCCGTATGTCGCCTTTGGCTACATCATCAATGGTTAAGAATACGGTGCTTTCTTCATCCAGCAGTGATGCTTCATTCTGTGCAAAATAACCAATCAATGTGTTATGCCCGATGGTCAATTGCCCTTCGCACTTGGTTTCTCCCATCAGGCATTTTACCATGGTGGACTTTCCTTCGCCGTTTTTCCCAACAAAAGCCACCCGTTCGCCTCTCTGGATGTGAAATGAAACTCCCGAAAACACGTTAAGATGGCCATAGGACTTTGAAACGTCTTCCAGCACCACCGGAAAACTCCCTGAACGCGGCGATGGTGGAAATTTCAATCGCAACGCGGAAGTATCTATTTCATCTACCTCTATCTCAGGCAATTTCTCCAGCATCTTCACCCTCGACTGCACCTGGTTGGTTTTTGAATAAGTTCCTTTGAACCGGTCGATAAACAGCTGATTATCGGCAATAAACTTTTGTTGTTCAGCAAATTGCTTCTGTTGTTGTTCGCGGCGTTCTTTTCTAAGCTGGAGGTAGCTTGAATAGGTGACTTTGTAATCGTAGATACGGCCCATGGTGATTTCGATGGTACGCGTAGTGATGTTGTCGACAAAAGCACGGTCGTGCGAAATCACAATAACTGCTTTGGCACTGTTGATCAGAAACTCTTCAAACCACTGTATCGACTCGATGTCCATGTGGTTGGTGGGTTCATCCAGCAGGATGAGGTCAGGTTTTTGAAGCAGTATTTTAGCCAGTTCAATGCGCATACGCCATCCTCCGCTAAACTCGCTGGTGGGTCGATTGAAATCGGACCGCAAAAAACCAAGGCCAAATAGGATCTTCTCAATTTCAGCGTCGTAATTGATCTCTCCAACTGAATAAAAAGCCTCGCTGAGTGCCGAAACCCGTTCTATCAACTCGTAATATTCAGCAGATTCGTAATCGATTCGCGTAGAAAGCTGGTTGTTAAGTTCCTCCAATTCCTTTTCCATCTCCAACATCTGTGCGAAGGCCTGGGATGCCTCTTCAAACACCGTACGGTTGTCAACCGTTAGTAAATGTTGTGGTAAATAGGCAATCACCGCTTCGGTTGGCGATGACACCTTACCCCGTGACGGTGTTTTCTCCCCCGCAATAATTTTAAGTAAAGTCGATTTTCCGGCACCATTTTTCCCCATCAGGGCGATGCGGTCCTTTTCGTTGATAGCGAAAGAAATATCCTTAAAAAGCGAGGTCCCGCCAAACTCTACTGTAAGTCCGTCAATTGAAATCATTCCTAAATTTTAATGAGGCGCAAAGATACTTTCTTTCGGTTCTGATGTGAATTATTTTTTTCATACGGAGAGCTAACTCCTATGCAAAAACCCCGAATGTCATGCGGGGACTCAAATAGTAAGATGACAAAACCCAAAGAAAAACCCTGTCATTTCGATAGCGCTTGCGCTGAGAAATCCCCAGGTAATTGATTATCTCCATTTTTGCACTAACCTAATACACAGCATTATATCAAAAGTTGTCATTGGTATGTCATCTTTTTCGCGGATGAGAAACGTAAGTTCGGCGAAGCCAAATCCCCCGGGAAGGAAATGCTCCACTTTTCCGGGAGATTTGTCTTTCGTCCGCCTCCGCTATCGCTCTGGCAGCCTCAATCGAAATTACAGGGTTGTTTTTTGGGTTGGTATAGGATTTATGGTGAAAGGTCTTTTTTCCCAATGAGATATCCCCCGGGAATTCATAACCTCCATTTTTACATCTATCTAATCTCTCTGAGGTTGGTTCCCCGAAACCCCGCTTCGTAAGAAGTAGCTAAATAAAAAAAAATCGGCTTTTAGAACATCATTTTTGCTATTTTTGGAAAGACATTAAAACAAAACGCCATGAAAAACTCAATGCTGATTTTACTGCTTATAGTAATCTTTATTTCATGTAAAAAAAATGATCCCCAATCAGTAATACATCCCGCTGTAATTAACGACTCCATTGATGTTAATTCAGACCATATAGTTGATTTTGTGATCCGCCAGACAGAAATTCATACCGATGATGTTCCTTCCTCTGCGGGGAGCATTATCAACTCAATAGACCCCATAAATGGAAATCTTGTTCTATACCGGGATCCTGTTGGATATTTATTTATGGGTTTAAACGACACCATCAAAAAACAGGATAATAACAACAAGGTATGGTTTGAATATGAAGCTGACATCATACACATCAACAGAATCTACGATAGTTGGGACCCATATTGGACTGTTATGTCCGAAACATTCCCTCCTTATTTCCTGGCATTCAAACTCATATCAAATGGCCAGGAAGAAATCGGATGGTTGCAACTGGAATTTGATCTGGAAACTGGTGCCGTTTCAATCATCAAGGGTGTAATTACCAATTCAGATAATTTAATTATTCAAATTTAAAGTTGACAGGATAGGCTGTTTTTATGCCTGGAACAATTTTAATATTGGGCTTAACGTTTTCGGATATTAAGTCAAAATTTCATTTAATGCCCCGGTAGTTCTATAGCGAGGTGGTTTATTGATTTATATGAATCAACTTTTCACGTACTCATTTTACCCGTATTTTTTCAATCTGAATTACCTCTACCTTTACCGGATGTCGATCTCACAAAAAAATCTCCGGGAAATTCTGGAAAAACTCAACATTGAACAGCTCAATCCCATGCAGGAAGAAGCGCAGCTGGTTATTGAATCCAATTCGGATATTATGCTGCTTTCTCCCACCGGAACGGGCAAAACACTGGCATTTCTTTTGCCGGTCATAGCCGGATTGGACACCGATTCCAACGAAGTGCAGGTGCTTATTTTGGTGCCATCCAGAGAATTGGCCATTCAAATTGAACAGGTCATCCGCGAAATGGGAACCGGATTTAAAACCAATGCCGTTTATGGTGGGAGGGCCGGATCACAGGATAAAATCGACTTGAAACACCGTCCCGCGATCCTGATTGGAACACCTGGCAGGGTGGCCGATCATTTTCGGAAGGAATCCTTTCCCACCGAACAGATTCACACGCTTATACTCGACGAATTTGATAAGTCGCTTGAGATCGGCTTCGAATCTGAAATGATAGAAATAGTGGATTCGTTGCCCAATCTAAAAAAACGGATTCTGACTTCAGCCACCCAACGATCAGAAATTCCTGCTTTTGTCGGGCTCCGAAATCCCGCGATCATTGATTATCTGCATGAAAAAATTTCAGATTTGACGGTTAAAACCATTCTTTCTCCCGGAAGGGATAAGCGGCCAACATTGGTGGATACCATTCATCACCTGGGAAACCAACCGGGCATTGTATTTTGTAATTTTAAGGATACCATTCAGGAAGTGAGTGACTTTCTTTTGGAGAATAACATCGGACATGGTTGTTTTCATGGAGGGATGGAACAACAGGACAGGGAACGATCGCTGATTAAATTTCGCAATGGGACTTATCAAATCATTGTTGCTACCGATCTCGCTGCCCGTGGGATTGATGTTCCTGAAATCAAATTCATTATCCATTATCAACTTCCAAAACACGATCACGAATTTATCCACCGAAATGGAAGAACGGCGCGCATGCACAGCGAAGGAACTGCTTACGTATTGATTTCTGAAAATGAGTACCTGCCTGATTTTATTCGGCCAGACCAAACTAGGGAGGAGCTTGTAAAACAAGATAAAGGGTATGTTCAACCGGTTTCAACATGGGAAACCCTCTATATCACGGGAGGCAGACGCGATAAAATTTCGAAAGGAGACATTGCCGGGTTGTTTCTTAAACAAGGTGGCCTCGAAAATGAGGAATTGGGCTTAATCGAGATAAAACAGGATTGTGCTTTTGTGGCGGTAAAAGCCCAAAAGGCAGATGAAGTCATCCTGTTGACCAACAACAGCAAACTGAAGAAGAAAAAGGTAAGGGTCAGTTTGATATAATTCTATATCCCTGTTTTAGGTTATTATTTTATCTTTAAGCCGCAGTTCAGGCAGGGTTTTCCCCCCAAAAAATCCCAAATCCTAAATCACTCGGGTTTTTCCTCTTTCGGAGTCCTCTTATCTATTACACCTCTTTTGTAAATAACCAGACCATTCAGGAAGTTCCTCAATATCTGATCCTGAAGTTCCATATACTTAGGATGATCGACGCTTCTAAAAAAGGCACCCAATTCACCTTTTGAAATCTTATAATCAACAAGCCGGAGAATTTCGATGATGTCATCATCACGCAACTTCAATGCGACCCTCAGTTTTTTTAGTATGTCATTGTTTGATAGAGCCATGGCTTTCTTTTAGGGCGCAATTTACGAAAAAATGAGAAATGGTCATATCATAAAAATCAATTGTTAATGATAGATTAGAGTTACGTGGACATGGAACATGATAGTTGATTCTTGATTAAACATTTGCAAATCAGACCATTCAAGTTAATGAAAGTTTGTTTTTTCTTTTCTTTAAATAATTTAAGATAATAAAGAATTAAATAGTTTAAATATGATAACTATCATGGTCAATCCTAAGCTGGCAATTGACAAGGATCGTACCTTTGTCGAAGAATTAACGAATCTGATTTGTATAATCATAAAATTAACTGATCACTAATAAACTAACTACAATGAAAATTATATATTTAATCATCTTCTTGGTTGTAACTACTGCTATTTCTTGCGGTTCAGGCAAGCAAGGTGCAGATGCAGACAAAGGTACGGAACAAAAAACCGGAGAAGCAACGGTTCATGACCCCATGAAGAACAAAGGAATTGGACCTATTAAAAATATCGTGATTGCCAATGAAATTGATCTGGAAATGGCAGCAAAAGGCGAAGAAATCTACAACCTGAAATGCAAAGCCTGTCATAAACCCACCGAGAAATTTATCGGGCCGGCACCAAAAGGCGTTTTAGACAGAAGGACACCTGAATGGGTGATGAACATGATATTAAACCCGGAACTCATGATTAAAGAAGATCCTGATGCCAAAGCACTTTTAATTGAGTACAACATGGCTCCCATGGCCAATCAGGGAATTACCGAGGAAGAAGCCCGGGCCATGCTCGAATATTTTAGAACTTTATAAACGAAAAGCCTTATGAAATATATAAATAAAATGAAGAGTGTTCTAACTCTTATTGTAATTGCTTTGATCGTGGCGGGGATTTCCTCTTGCGGTCAACAGGCTAAAGATACGGATGCGTTTCGTAAGGGCGCACTCAGTAGTGATGTTGCCTCCAGAGTATATGTAGCTCCCGGGGAGTATGATGAATTTTACGCCTTTGTTTCAGGTGGGTTTAGCGGACAACTGGCGGTTTACGGTCTTCCATCAGGTCGTTTACTCAGGGTGATACCTGTTTTCTCGGTAGATCCTGAAAAAGCCTATGGTTTTAGTGAAGAAACCAAACCGATGCTGGAGACTTCCTTTGGTTTCCAGCCATGGGACGATGCCCATCATCCTGAACTTTCACAAACCGATGGCAATACGGATGGACGATGGTGTTTTATCAATGGCAACAACACACCACGTGTGGCACGAATCGACCTCACTACTTTCGAAACGGCTGAAATTATCGAAATCCCAAATAGCGGCGGAAACCACTCATCGCCCTTTACCACCGAAAATACAGAATATGTGGTTGCAGGAACCCGTTTTAGCGTTCCTTATCCACAGCAGGATGTGGCCATCAATACCTATGCCGATAAATTTAAAGGGATGCTTTCCTTTATCAAAGTGAATCCGGAATCGGGTTTGATGAACATTGAATTTCAGGTATTGTTGCCTGCCTTCGATTACGACCTCGCCCATTCGGGAAAAGGCAAATCTCATGGATGGACTTTCTTTACTTCTTATAATACCGAAAAGGCAAGTACACTGCTTGAGGTGGGAGCTTCACAAAACGACAAAGACTTCATCGCCGCCATCAACTGGAAAAAGGCGGAAGAGTATTTGGCTCAGGGAAAAGGACATGACGTGCCGGCCAATTATAAACACAATGTGTATGATGAGGCTACTCACATGGCCACCTCGAATCAAATGAACACGGTAAAGGTCCTCCTTCCGGAAGAATGTCCCGGATTGGTTTATTTTTTACCAACTCCCAAATCTCCTCATGGAATTGATGTAGACCCCACCGGTGAATACATCGTGGGCAACGGAAAACTTTCCGCCGATCTCACGGTACACTCCTTCACCAACATGATCGCCGCCATCGATAACAAAGAGTATGACACCATTATTGAAGGAATACCTGTTTTGAAATTTGAAAAGGTTTTGGCAGGGACAGTTAAAGCTGCGGGCCTGGGACCATTGCATACCGAGTTTGATGGCAGGGGCAATGGCTATACTTCTTTCTTTATCTCTTCGGAAATAGTCAAGTGGAAAGTGGGTACATGGGAAGTACTCGACAGGGTTTCAACTTATTACTCCATCGGGCACCTGATGATTCCCGGGGGCGACAGTAAAAATCCACAGGGAAAATATATGGTAGCCATGAACAAGATTACAAAAGACCGCTACCTCCCAACCGGGCCTGAAGTAACGCAGTCGGCACAGTTGTTCGACATTACCGGTGATAAGATGGAGTTGCTGCTCGACTTCCCAACCATCGGTGAACCTCACTATGCTCAAGGTATTTCGGCTGACCGGATTGTTTCCAAATCGAAGAAAATATACAAACTCGAAGAAAATAACCATCCTTATGTAGCTAAAAGTGAAGATGCTACCAAGGTGGTGCGGGAGGGTAAAGACGTGCATGTGTACATGACCATGATCCGCAGTCATTTTTCACCTGACAATATAGAGGGAATTAAAGTGGGCGATAAAGTATATTTTCATGTGACCAACCTGGAACAAGACTATGATGTCCCACATGGTTTTTCGGTAATGGGATTTGAAAATGCCGAAATACTGGTTATGCCTGGTCAAACCGAAACCATTACCTGGGTACCTTCCAGGGTGGGCGTGTATCCATTTTATTGCACCGACTTCTGTTCTGCTTTACATCAGGAAATGCAGGGCTATATCAGAGTATCCGCTGCCAATTCCACCACCGAACTGAAATGGTCCTTGGGAGAGTAAAAGGATTTTGCTGAAAAAGTCCGTATAGGCGATTTTTGAAACACCCGGTGATTTTTATCGGGTTTTCGGTAACTGATGCCGGGTGTTTTTAAAACCGGAGTCTTTCTATAGGGATTTATCATTAAGCCAACTTTCTGGCTGTAAGTTGGTTGTTTAACCAATAAATACTTATCTCATGAAAAAATACGCAAGAGCAATCATGGTGATAGCAGCACTTACACTGGGATTGCTATTTGTTTTTCCCATGTGGAAGATTACATTGCTTGCACCTCAATATCCTACCGGTATTTCAATTGAAATTTTTGTCAATAACATCACCGGTGATATCTCTAACTTCAACATTATGAACCACTATGTGGGCATGAAGACAATTACCGTTAAAGGTTTCCCTGAATTGGCCTACATGCAATATATTGTATTGGCTATGATGGCTCTTGGTGTTGTGATTGGCCTGTTTGGAAAGAAATCCCATTTTTGGATATGGGTCGTGTTCATGATCGCATTTGGTACTGTAGGACTGTATGATTTCTATATCTGGGAGTACAATTATGGCCATACACTCGATCCGGCAGCCGCAATCAAAGTACCGGGTATGGCCTACCAACCACCCTTTATCGGGCGAAAAGAAATACTGAATTTTATCGCTTATTCCTTCCCCGCTTTGGGCGGATATGCCGTAGGTATTTCAATTTCTTTGGCAGGATTTGCTGCACTCATTAAGCGTAAATAATTATTCACCCAATTTAAGTCTTTAATATGAAATTGATTGTTATATTGTTCGTTGCGGCTTCTTTTTTTGGATGTAGTACGGGTATTGAGCCAATAGCATATGGCCACGATGAGTGTTATTACTGTACCATGTCAATCGTTGAGCAACAATATGGAACCGAGTTGATTACCGATAAAGGAAAGATCAGGAAGTTTGATGCTGTGGAATGTATGGTGAACTTCATCCATAAAAACCCGGAATTGAAATACAATCACCTGGTTGTGAATGTATTTGATAAACCGGGAGAACTTCTTGACGTCCATTCTTGTGTCTTTCTCCAATCTGAATCTTTGCCAAGCCCAATGGGAGCTAACCTAACCGCTTTTAGCACAAAGGAAAAAGCCCTGGAAATGAAACAAAAAGTAAAGGGGGAACTATACACCTGGCAGGAACTTCTGGATAAAGAACGTTTATGAACCGACCAAACGGCTATTCTGGTATTTGGGGCTTACAAATGGGGCTGCTTTTTTTAATGATCTTTTACTCATTTTTTTGTGCTGCCGGTACGGTGAAGGTGGATCAAAACGGGAAGGTGAAAACCATTCAGGAAGCTTTGGGGATGACCAGTCCGGGAGACACCGTTATGGTGTATGGAGGAAATTATTCCGAAGGAACTATCCTGATCGATCAACCGCTAACACTCATTGGCATCAATCGTCCGATTATTGATGGTCATGACCGGGATTCCGACATCATCATCATCGCTTCCGATTCGGTAACCCTTGAAGGGTTTACCATTCAAAATGCAGGAACCAGCTACATCAAAGATCTGGCGGGAATCAGGGTTCGGCGGAAAAATAACTTCGTTATCAGGAACAACCACCTGATCAATACCATGTTCGGTATTTACCTGGAAAAAGCCACTGATGGTAAAATCGTTGACAATCAGGTAATAGGCCAGGCCATCGAAGAGGTTTCTTCCGGAAACGGAATCCATGCCTGGTATTGCAAAAACCTTTTCATATCGGGCAATACCGTCGAAAGCCACCGTGATGGAATCTATTTTGAATTTGTAGAATCGAGTCAGCTTGTAGACAACATCAGCCGGAACAATTTGAGGTATGGTTTGCATTTCATGTTCTCAAATAATGATGAATACACCAATAACCTCTTTGAGAGCAATGGGGCAGGAGTGGCAGTGATGTTCTCAAAAAACATCAACATGTACCACAACACGTTTACAAACAATTGGGGAAGTGCATCTTATGGATTGTTATTGAAAGAAATCTATGATGCCAGGATAGAAGAGAACATCTTTGATGGAAATACCATGGGAATAAAAGTTGACGGATCGACCAGGGTGACCTACCACAACAATAGCTTTGAGAACAATGGTTGGGCCATCAAGTTTGTTGGTGGCTCTTACGACAATAAAATCAATAACAACAATTTCATCTCCAACTCTTTCGATTTGGTACTAGAGAGTGCCCGAAACAACAACACCATCGATGGAAATTACTGGAGTTCATACACCGGCTACGACCTCGACAAGAACGGAATTGGCGACATCCCGTTTCGTCCGGTGAAATTGTTTAGCTACATTGTTTCACGCACCCCTGAGTCGATGGTGCTGTTGCGAAGTTTGTTTATCGACATCATCGATTTTTCTGAAAAGGTAAGACCCATGTTCACACCTGAAAATGTGATGGACCATGCACCTCTTATGAATAAAGTAGTATACTAAAATGAGTCATATCATCCAAATAGCCAATCTATATAAGTCTTTTGGTAAAACAAAAGTCCTTCAGGGTATTGACCTGAATTTTGAAGAGTCGAAAATATCGGTGGTATTGGGACCAAACAGTTCCGGGAAAACAACCCTGATTAAATCCATTTTGGGGATGGTGATACCCGAGAGCGGATCCATCAAAGTAATGAGAAAGGAGATCAAAAATCAATGGGCCTACCGGGAAAACATCAGCTATTTACCGCAGATTGCCAATTTCCCCGCCAACCTCACGGTGCAGGAGTTGGTTAATATGATTACCGACCTACGGGGTAAAGCAACTCATGAGGAATCGGATTTGATCAACGACTTTGGTCTTGGTCCATTTATGAAAATCAGGTTGACGAACCTCTCGGGAGGAACCAAACAAAAAGTGAACATCCTGTTGGCCTTTATGTACGATTCTCCCATTATGATGCTGGATGAACCCACCAATGGACTTGACCCGGTAGCTCTCATACGACTAAAAACGCTTATAAACAGGAAGAAAGCAGAAGGGAAGTCATTTTTAATCACCACCCACATCATGCAGTTGGTTGAGGAACTGGCGGATGAAATTGTGTTCATCCTCGAAGGAATGGTTTATTTCAAGGGAACCGTAGCCTCGTTGAAAAAGACCTTTGATGAGCCCAACATTGAAAAGGCCATTGCCAAAATTTTATTAAAGAACAACGTAGTTTAATCAGATGCTGAAAATCTTAAAATATTCATTTTTCGACCTCATCAGGAGCAAATGGAGTTATGTCTACTTCTTTTTCTATCTGGTGATTTCCTCCAGTTTACTTTATTTAAGTGGTGACATTTCGAAAGTCATTATCAGTTTGATGAATATCATCCTGATCCTGGTTCCGCTGATCGCCTCCATTTTTGGGGTGATGTATTATTATAATTCCAGAGAATTCACCGAATTGCTGCTGGCCCAGCCCATTAAGCGCACCAACATTTTCCTTGGACAGTACATCGGACTTGCCGTTTCCTTGTCTTCCAGTCTGCTGTTCGGGTTAGGAATCCCTTTTTTGCTCTTCGGCATCTTCCGGTCAGCCGAAATCTGGAATTTTATTATCCTGATTGTTACCGGGGTATTTCTCACGTTTATTTTTAGTGCCATTTCGTTTTTGGTCGCCCTTAAAAACGAAAACCGGCTTAAAGGATTTGGAATTGTGATTTTTCTTTGGATGTTTATGGCCATAATCTACGATGGCCTTTTTCTGCTTTCGTTGATTGTTTTTAAAGAATATCCCATTGAAACAATTTCTCTCACTCTTTCGATGCTCAATCCCATCGATCTATCCAGGATTCTCATCTTGTTAAAACTCGATATCTCTGCCCTCATGGGTTATACTGGAGCCGTTTTTAGAAAGTTTTTCGGCACCGATACCGGTTTATTGTTATCAACACTCATACTGATTATGTGGACTGTTTTACCGGTTTGGGCCATCGTCAGGGTGTCGGGCAGGAAAAATTTTTAACCTGTTCCGGGGAACCTGAATGTACTGTTGAGATCATCATGCCTTACATTTGGCTTAACCAGCTTTCTCTTCATTTTTTATTTTAAGAGTGTGATCATATCAACAATCAAATTGATATTGTTAACTTTACGTCTTGTTAATAGAATAGTTAAGACTTCAGACCATGGCACATCTTATAAAATCGCATGAAGACCTGATCAATCCTCATATCCGTGGATTGGGCATCTCGGCCACGCTCGCTATCAATGCACGTTCAAAAGAGCTTATTGAACAAGGGAAAACCGTTTACAGGTTTGGACTGGGACAGTCGCCCTTTCCTGTTCCTGATTTGGTGGTTTCCGCGTTAAAGCTAAACGCGATTCAGAAAGACTATCTTCCGGTGCGGGGACTTCAACAACTTAGGGAGGCGGTAGCTGATTTTCATCGACGAAAAGATGAGGTGGACATTCAGCCCGATTGTGTATTGATTGGCCCCGGTTCCAAGGAACTTGTGTTTTTGCTTCAACTGGTTTTCAATGGAGAGATTATTGTAGTAAGTCCGGGCTGGGTATCCTATGTGCCACAGGCTAAAATCCTTAATAATGAATTGTCGTTTATACACAGTACTTTTGAGGCTAAATGGCAGCTAACACCTAAGTTGTTTAGCGATTTTCTGAAAAAAAGAAATCATCCTGACAAACCGGCGTTGATGATTTTGAATTACCCTGGCAATCCTGATGGCGTTTCGTTGACAAAAGAATCGCTGGTTGAAATTGCAGCATTGGCCAGAGCCCATCATATATTCATTCTTTCGGATGAAATTTACGGACAACTCGACCACAAAGGAAAGCATATTTCTCTGGCAAGATTCTATCCCGAAGGAACCATCATCAGCTCAGGACTCTCCAAATGGTGTGGAGCCGGAGGATGGAGGCTGGGGACATTTGCTTTCCCAAAAAACATGAAATGGCTTTTGGATGGGATGGCCATCGTAGCCAGCGAAACCTATACGTCGGTAAGCGCGCCCATACAATACGCGGCCGTACAAGCTTTTAAGGGGGGCATTGAAATAGAAGAATACCTATGGCAAGCCCGTAAGATACTTGCCGGATTGGGAAATGAATGTGTACATATTTTGCGGGCAGCAGGAGTTAAAGTGCATGATCCCGTTGGTGGGTTTTATCTTTTCCTCGATTTTTCAAATTTTTCTCAACGCCTGCATGAAAGGGGCATCAAAAGCTCAAGCCAACTTTGTCTGCAATTGCTTGATGACACTGGTGTGGCGCTGCTTCAGGGCAGCTCGTTTTACCGCTCTGAGGAGGAGCTTACCGCCCGCATGGCCTATGTAGATTTCGCGGGGCCACGCGCATTGGCTGCTGCCAGAACCATACCACTTCATGAACAACTCCCTGACGATTTTATTAAAACCTATTGTCATAAGGTGATTAAAGGAGTAAAAGAGATTGTTCAATGGTTGACTAAATGATGGAGAATCAGATAAGTGAGTAAAATGAAGAGCGAACCTGGCCGGGAATTAAAATTGAGTATACCTTTGACATCTAAAAGGGCATGTTGATGTTCAAAAACAGTTTCTTTCATGGGTTATAAAATGCTCCAAATAAAACTTCCGACCTTATATCAGGATGAGGATATCAGAAAAGCAGTAAGGAAGCAAGTGGGTGTTATGGATTTTTCTTTTGAGATTGAGAAGAAAAGTCTGGATGCACGCAAAAAAAACGATATCCACTGGCAGATAAGTCTGGTGGTTTCTTCCAATAAATTGAAAGGGGATGATCCCATCGTATCAGAACCTTTACCGATCCCATTTAAAAAACGTACCGAAAAGGTCATCGTCGTTGGAAGTGGACCGGCCGGGTTCTTCGCAGCGCATGTGTTGCAGATGGCCGGTTTTCGGGTGACAATTATAGAACGTGGATCGGAGGTGGAGCATCGAACCAAAGCAATTCATCTTCTTGAGAGTGCGGGTACATTTAGTGCTCAAAATAACTATGCCTTTGGCGAAGGAGGTGCTGGTACCTTTTCGGATGGCAAGCTCACCTCGCGATCGAAACACATCAGCCTGGAGCGGCATTTTATCCTTTCGGAATACGTGAAAGCAGGTGCACCAGAGGAAATTCTCTATATGGCCCATCCGCATGTAGGTACCGACAACCTGAAAAAGGTAGTAGCCAACCTGAGAAAACAGTTTCTGGAAAATGGGGGTCAGTTTTTGTTCAATACACGATTGGAAAACATCACCGTAAAAGGAAAACAAGTCGACAAGATTGTATGCAATACCGGAGAACTGGAAGCAGATCATATTGTGCTGGCCACAGGCCATTCGGCTTACGACACGTACCGTATGCTCATCAACAGCGGCGTTCAGTTCGGAACCAAAAATTTTGCCATCGGTCACCGCATCGAGCATCCCCAAAAGCTAATCAACCTGGCACAGTGGGGTAAGGAAAGCCTCCCCGGCGTTAAAGCCGCCGAATACCGGCTGGCCACCCGGACCAAGTCTGATTTGCCCGTTTACACTTTTTGCATGTGTCCTGGTGGACAGGTGGTGCCTGCGGCAGCCTATGATCAAAAAAGTGTGGTAAACGGTATGAGCCATTATCAGCGCGATGGCCTTTTTTCAAATGCGGGTTGTGTTGTGGGTGTGCATCCTGATATGCTGGTGGGGCATACCTCCTCTCCGTTGGAAATATTGGATTGGATGGACAAACTGGAAGAACGGTTTTATCTTTTTTCAAATAGTTATATCCTCCCGGCCATCAAGGCGTTGGACTATATGAAATACAGGCAATCGAAAGAAATTTCCCGCAGCAGCTATTCGCTGGGGTTGCAGGCTGCACCTTTGTACGACATGGTCCCGGCCTTTGTGAGCAAAGCCCTCGCCGAAGGGTTGGTGGATTTCAGCAGGATGATTTCAGGTTTCGAGACAGGTTTGTTGCTGGGCCTCGAAAGCAAGACTTCATCACCCATTCAGGTTGCCCGCGAAAAGGACGGACTTTGTTCAGGCTTTGATAACCTGTATTTCGTTGGTGAAGGCAGCGGTTATGCCGGTGGCATCATTTCCAGCGCTGCTGATGGAGTAAAATGTGCTTTAGCATTAAGTAATAAATAAATAAATAAACCTAAACCCATCAGTTATGGACCAAAAAGACTATTTATTGCGCGAAATTGAGAAAATAGGAACCTTATTAAAGAGGTGCTTTAGCAAAATGACAGGGAGCGAAGACAATCTTGCCATTCAATTGGATGTTGAATTTGAAGAAGACAAAGGCATGTTGCTTCATGAACTTGGGTTTGACATGAATCTGTTTTTAATGCTTGATGAAGCAGAATCGAAGAAATATTTGACTGAAATCAAGGGTTTTAACAGTCAGAATATTGAGTATTTGGCGGAGATTCTAAGCTACATGGGTTTAAATACTGATTCGCATATTACCACCGAATATCTGGTTAAGGCTTTGATGGTTTATGAGATATGCAGCTCATTGGACAAGACCTTTTCCTTCGACCGTGAGCAAAAAATAAACCGAATAAAATCAGCCTTGTAAAGGGGTAAATAATTATCAATTCATCATATTCCCAGCAACATGGTTCTTAAAACTGAATTCTTATGAAAAAAACTCTTGCTTTATTTCATTGGTTACCAAGGGTCTTATGTATTACGGCCATACTATTTATCAGCCTGTTCGCTTTGGATGCCTTTGATCCGGAATTGTCGTTGTGGCAACAATTAGCAGCCTTCCTTATCCACCTCATCCCTTCCTTTGTATTGGGGGTCATCCTCTTGGTTGCCTGGAAATGGGAATATATCGGCGGATTCATCTTTACCGTACTTGGTTTGGGATTGAGCCCGTGGGTCTATATGATGAATTACCAAATGAACCATTCCATTGGGATGAGTCTGGGTATTGTTTTAATGATCACCTTTCCGTTTATCGTGGTGGGCATCTTGTTTGTTTTAAGTCATTTTTTGAAGAAAAAAAACACCACAACGAATGCAAATGCAGGATAATACAATAGGTATCCACTTATGGAAATCAGGATGGAGGTAATTTTTTGGTAACAATTCAGCGGGATTCGATAGAATGGACTTTTCGAGGGTACTTATTTTTTGAACCCCCATGTAAAAACGATGGGATAATTCCCTAGATTTACCTTCTCAACATCCGATGATCTGTTTACAATGAAAAAAAGAGTTGAATTAAAAAGAGAACCTGCAGAGTTGGGTTTGGACTCTCGTTAGCGGCCACCGTGTAAAACAGAACCAACTTTCTCAAACTACTGACATTAACGAAAAGAAAAAATAGCTTTAACAAACAAAAAATGAATTGGATTATTTTAATTATTGCCGGACTATTTGAAGTTGCATTTGCATTCTGTCTGGGAAAAGCAAAAGAAACCACAGGAAACGAAATGTATTTATGGTATGCAGGTTTTATTGTGACCCTCACGCTCAGTATGGGACTTTTAATTAAAGCAACTCAAACTTTACCAATCGGAACAGCTTATGCCGTGTGGACAGGAATTGGAGCCGTTGGAACTGTTTTAGCAGGAATTTTGGTATTTAAAGAACCAGCGACCTTTTTGCGATTGCTCTTTATTATCACTTTAATAGGATCTGTCATCGGACTAAAAGCAGTTTCACACTAAAGTTGACAGCCAACAAATGACAAGAACGGCAGCCTCCTTAAGCATAGTTTCATGCCAGGCAGACAAGTGCATCTACGCTTTTCTATCATGCTGTTTTTTATCTTTGATTTATATCAGAAAGTGAGTAAATAGGGGATCAAAATGCGGACAAGCGAACCCCTTTCTGAACATATTGGCAACATTTTTAATGAATGGGAATTAGTGTAAAATGCAGTTGTCCGGAATTTCCGGACATCTGCATCCGATGGCAAATCGTACGATGAAAAATACAATCATCTTGACATTATTGTATCGGTTGGCTGCCGGGTAATATCACAACAAGGCACACAACTTCGTATTTAGGCCACACAACGCCTAAAAGAATACACTATTAAGGGATTTGCTCTAACCCACAATGTAAAACCAATAAAATTAATTCCTAGATTTACCCCACCAAACATCCGATGATCTGTTTACGATGAAAAAAAATTTAATTAAAATAATTTTAAAAGATTGAAAATGGGTAGGTTATTATGTGTAAAGAGGTTAAAAATAGTAATATTGAATAGTGAACTTGCTGTCTTGGGTTTAGACTCTCGTTAACTACCATTTTAAAACACAATACGGATATGAAACGTACAGGAATTATTTTATTAGGATTATCGCTTATTGCGATATTAATGAATCATTATTTCATTAAAGACACAACCTTAATTCTAGACATAAGTCTGAGTAATATTGTTTCTTTTCTTACAATATTATTTGGCATCACAGGACTAATAATGTTGGTACCTTATAAGAAGATTCCATTAATTATTTTTGACCCCCATGAGTATTATGAAAACAAGGATATAAAAGGCTTAGTTGAAAAACTAAGATTACGTGCCATCCTATTTAATAATATCTCCGTTATAATATTCTTTTTCACTTTAATAATAATATTGATTGGGTTTTATTTACTTGTTTTTCCTCATGTTGTTACAAATGATGCTAATTTTCTTCCGACTAGTTTAACAATTAGAATTGGGGCATCTGTTTTACTTATCTTTTTAGTTCAAATATTATTCAGAGTGTTCAAATATTTATTAAGAGTTGCTGCATTTTATAATGCAAAAGCAGACGCAATTGAATTTTACAAATTCAAACCTGATATTGAATTAGAAAAATTAATGGAGCTTTTTACACCTGACAAGTATGAAATCTCCGACCCTCCAAATTCATCAGCACTGGACAACTTGACTGAAATGTTTAGAGGTAAATCATCAAAATGATACCGCATAAATTAAAAAAAAAACGGTAGCTAATAAATAGGACTCTGAGCGGCGCGCAGCGCCCAGCGAGGAGTCCATGTTGAACTACATCCCGACGATACCGATGAATTTTAGTTCTATGTACTTATCGACTGTTTTGAATTTTTCCTATTGAATTCCAATGAATTAAGGAGATGTAAAATGGTGTCTTACCAAGAAATTGGTAGACAAAGATAAATAATCTGCCCTGATAATTTTGAACTTTTGTGTTAAATAAAAAAACCACTTTTGAGGTTAATAGATTACTTTTATCCTGGACTTATTAAGTAAACTGATGAAGAGATTCACTTTAAAAAAGGATATCCCGAAGTGATTTAGTTCAACCTGGGCTTTCTGCAATACGGCATGGCTTCATAGACAGGAATGTTGTGGACAGAAACAGTTTCCCTTTTAGACAATGCAGGGAAGCCGCACTGAAGAAAGCCCAGGAACATTAGATCCTGCCTTTCCAATAAACAACCTGCCTCTTGAATTGATTTAAAAAGCATCCTTTTACACCCGATAAAATGCTATATTCGCAATCAGGATGCATCACCTTTTAATTGTCGAACTCAATGTCCACCCTTTGTTTTTTTGTTTCGGATTTGCACGGGAAAAAGACACGTTATGAAAAACTCTTTCGTGCCATAGAAACACAGCAACCCGAGGCGGTATTTCTGGGTGGAGATGTGTTGCCATCAGGTTTGTATCATTTGTCATCACAAGAGGATCAAGTCGGAAATTTTTTTGATGACACGCTTATTGCAGGCTTTTCCCAACTGAAAGACCTGCCGGATTTTCCCTATCCGGAGGTTTTTATGATTCCGGGAAATGATGACGGAAAAGGGGAGGAGGACAAATTTCTGGAAGGAGAATCCATGGGATTGTGGCATTATATTCCCAACCGGGTGATGACCTGGAAAAAGTGGACTGTGGTGGGATATGCCTGGGTTCCACCAACGCCGTTTTTGTTGAAGGACTGGGAGAAATACGATGTAAGCGCTTACGTAGATCCGGGGTGTGTTTCGCCCGAAGAAGGGTTTCACAGCATCCCTGTTTCCAAATACCTGTGTCGGTATTCAACCATACAGAAAGATTTGGAAATGCTGATGACCGGTATTGAACCAGCCACTACCATGTGTTTATTTCACAGTCCGCCCTATCAAACCCATCTCGACCGGGCAGCCCTGGATGGTAAAATGTTTGAGCATGTGCCCCTGGATGTGCATGTGGGTAGTATTGCCATCAGGCGCATGATAGAGGATCGTCAGCCTTGGCTCACCCTGCATGGCCATGTGCACGAATCGGCACGCATTACCGGTTACTGGAAACAACAACTCGGAACCACCACCATGATCACTGCCGCCCACGATGGACCTGAGTTGGCACTGGTGGTTTTTGATGCGGGAAATCCATGGGAATGCAGTAGGGAGTTGATATAGGTGGGTGCTCTCTAAAACCAGTTTTGAAAATACAGTCCCACAGAATTTTACCCGCCCATCACCAGGGGTCTTGCGGCATCCGTTACAGCGCCAATTTTTATGGCAAAACTGGTCCGGTTTTTTATGTCTTCATCGGTTATGAAATGCACATCCAGCAGTCCTCCCTCCGTCCTCACACCGGTACGCCACTGGTTCATTTGAGCCAGGCTCAGACTCCAGCCTTCGAGCCAGGCAGTAAGTAGCGCCTGCTGTTCAGTGGTGTTGCTCACGTGTATCAGCAGGTCGATGTCACTTCCGGGCCCTGAAGTTCCATTTTTAACGCTTCCAAATAAATACAGGGCGACAATACCAAATATCGACGGGTCAATCGACTGCGCTATGTTTTCTGCGCATTTCTGTCGCCATTGCCAGTGTACCTCTTGTTTCCCTGATTGATTTACTGTTTCTTCCCTGATCACCTCTTCCTGTCGGGTTTCATGGGCATTTACCATCATGGCAACAGCCAGCGATCGGTCGGCGTTCATCAATACTTCGAGCACTTTGTCAGGATAGATGGCCCTTACATCGATCACTTTGATCACTTTCTCCAGGTGTTGCATCTCGGGCAACAGCAAGGTGAGAATATTGGGACTTTTCAGAAAGAAATCCTCCTTAAAAATGACTTCATCATCATCGGGATATAGCGGCAGGTATTTGATGTTGGCTTCAACCAGGTCCTGGAAGAAATGGGTGCCAAAGGATAAATCAGGGACATAGTCATTTGTTTTCCGGGCAATCTCAATGAGAATGGCCGTGTTTTTTATCTCCGAATAGGTAATACTAACGCCGAGTTTAATGTCTCCGCGACTTCCCCATCTACCCGGTCCCATGAGGATGAACTGTCGTTTGGGGAGCAATTTGTTGATCCTGCCCACCACATGTCCCACCTCAATCAGATCGTCGTGGCTTGAAAGCAAACCATATTGAACCGGATCGACATACAACACGTGGGTAATGTTTGAAACAATGCCGTTGGGGACATATTTTTTTGCCGAAAAAATTACCTTGTCAGATGGAATGTTGGCTGGAATTTCGGCGGGCTTGCTATGTAATCCTGAACTTTGCGAACGGCATTGCAACAAATAAAAGTCCTGCCCGTCATGTGCGAACTCAATATCTACTGCATGGTGGTATTTTTTTTGCAAAACATCGAGCATGTTTTTTACTTCAGTTACAAATGAAGTCCGTTTGATGAGCCCTTCAAAATTTACCACGAACGCATCGCGGGTAAAATCCATACCCAGCGGACGCGCCGGCTGGATATAATTCTGTTTCAGGATGGATACCACTCTACTGATGGAAGGAAAATCGCGTCCATATCTTTTTAAAACCAGCTCAACCTCAACAGTTTCAAACTGGCCGGTGGTGAGGTTGACCACATCCATAAATTTAGGCGAATACCTGACGATTTCGTCGATGGTTACATTCACCCTCAACTCTGGCTGTCCCGGAGAGATGAGTACCGGAAAGTCATCAGATATCCGGTCAACAGCACGGGTCCCCAAACCCGGCACCAGTCTGATCAGGCCGTCTTCGCTCTTTATCCGGCTCGACCACCTGAAATCATTGTTGCTAAAAGCCACCCCGGCGAAGGCAGGAAAGAAATAAATTCCTGTTTTGGTGCCGACCACTTCCTGGATCATGATGCCCATTTCTTCGCGGTAGTCGAGCAACCCATTTTCTGCCCTGTATTCAATGGCATCGGGGCCAAAAGTGGAAGCATATACCTCGGCTACGGCATCTGACAAAGCCATCATACGTGTTCCCTTGTCACCCTGGTTGGCAATAAAAAGGCTTTTGTATTTCCCCGCGAAAACACTGCCCACACGGTCTTCGAGTAAACTTGAACTACGCACTATCAGCGGTGTTTCTCCAAAATAATCAAGCGCCATGGTGAGGCCTTTGAGTATTTCGGGAGGGAAGAGGGCGTTTTTGAATACATGTATCACGTACGGATATTCCTGGCGAACCTGCTCAATGTCCTTGTATTTTTGCTCTATCACGTCTTCCAGGTTGTTGTAGCTCATAAAGCGAAGCAGACCATCGGAGGTTAAATACCAGGTCTTTGGAACCTTCACATTTCCAAACAGTTCCTCATGGTTTTCAGTGTTTTTTAGTAAATGGTGTGCAACAAACAATCCCGCGCTTTTCCCTCCCAACTGTCCATGGCTTCCTGTGGGGTATATCACATGTTGCAACAGGTTATAAAAGCTGTCTATTTTAATGAAGTTTTTGGCAATGTCGATAAAGGCAGGTTGGTCGCTGAGGATGCGGCGGATAAGCGATATTTTAATATTTTTTTCTCGTGGTTCCGACAGTTCAAGCATGTGAGGGGCCAGGTGGTGATAGCGCTCCACCGCTGAATTGATGTCGGCAAGCGACGATCCCATGTTCTCCAGTATCTCAGATAGAAAACCGGACCGGTCTTCCTTGGTCCATTTTTGAATGCGATTGAGGATATCCCTTTCGGAAAGGTGTCGTGCAGCCAACTCAAATATAGAATAACTTAACGAAAGCAGGTCGCTATCAGCCTGCTTTTGATAGGGACTGTTCACTTCCGTCAGCAAGGTGACATCGCTTTTAAATGAAGGGCTGAATAATTCCAGCATTTTACCGGCTTCCTCAACTCCCGTCCAGCAGAGATAATTGATCATCTTGCGCGAAAGACGGATCAGCAATTTGGGATCCGTTTGTTTGAGCATGTCCAGGATAACCCACCATTCACTTTTCTGGTCCTTGTTCACGGCCAGTTCCTGATCGAAAACAGATTTAAGTTTTTGATGTAATATGAAGAGTGAGCACCTTTCTGCAAGGGCATCGATGAGTTTTCGTTCTTCCTTTAAAAAAGGTCCTTCATCCGATTGAGGACGTTCTTTGGTGTAAAACACTGCAATTTCGCCTGAGAGGATTGCCTGAACGATGATTGGCGATCTGATGAACCAGGGCGTTTCGGTGAAATCATCGGAAGTAAATACCTGATTAAAACAGGTTAGTTTCACTTTGCAGATTTCAGGGTATTGCCATCCGGCCGGAATAACACGTACCAGTTCATTGCACATTTCTGCATTCGAAAGTGTAGATTTATTAAGTATTTCCTGCACTTCGTACAAACAGTTGAGCTCTTTGGCTCTTTCTTTCAATTCCAACATCAGTTGGTCGAGCGGTTTGTTACTGGCCATGTTAACTGTATTTAAGTAAACCGGATGACTCCTCTGCCCGAGCGGCCATCTACCTTAATGGACAATGGTTGTTGGAGCCTTACATGTTTTATCGCTTCGGTTTCATTTACAATGTGTTGCGAGTTGAGCCAATCCCAATTGATGGGGTATTCGCCCGAATAAGGTACGGAAAAATACAGCACCCGAAAACTGGTTACATTGTGAAAAAAGTGTGATCCCTGGCTCAGTTCGGAATTCATCCCTGCTAATGGTGCTTCCACGATGGTTTTCGCCCCCGAAATTTGTCCCCAGTTTACCGGTATACCTGCCCATGCATCCGAGGTTCCCCAACGACCAAAGCCTATTAACAAGTAAGGTTTTTTTTCATTGCAGAGCATCTCATTCATGTGGTCAATTTCTACTGTAATTTTCTGTGTCAGGGAAGCATCAAAAACTCCTGGTTTCATAAAAACAATGTCCAATATTTCGTTGTTGATGCCATTGCCCAACACCTTAGGTGATGAACAGAGCACGTCAGGCTGTTTGAGTTCTTCGGTATTCACTTCAACTTCTTCCGTGGAAACCACCATGGGGCGTACCTGTAAAAAGCCAAATTTGGGCTTTTGACCCGGGGCGAAAGTCATGGCAAATTCGATTTCAACAGCGGTTCCGTAGTCTTGTTCGCAAAGCTGCAACAGATGGATGATGAGTTGGTTAAATGGGATGTCATCAAGACGCAGCAGGGGCGCGAAATTGAGTAACCGGGCACCGTTTTTACCAATACCCATGACCAATCGACCCGAATGGGGATCTAACGTGGAGGCCACCCACCGGAGTGTTTTGTCTTCCTCAGCCTTTTCCAGGTCTGGTTGGGCCAAATATTCCGTTTCTTTCAACGGATCGTATGCTGGTGCAGTGCCCATATTAACCGCCCAGAATTTTGTTTGGGTGATTTTTAATAAATCGTAAACGGAACCCACGGGTGGATCGGCTTTGGGATAAGCCGGGGAATACGACCAGCAGAGTCCCCCATCTACTACTGTTTTTCCCAAACCTAAGGCCAGACTTACAATGCCGTCAGTGGGAGAAGCATTGCCGAAGGCATAATAATTTCGCGAACGTGCAACCCCGGCACATTCAGGATAAAATCGGTCACCATAGCGCTGACCCACCACCTCCTGAATAATAATGGCCATTTTCTCGTCTTCGGAAGTATGCTGCGTTGCTTTCATGTAATCGCGCGCAGCCTTAAAAAAGGTGCTGGCATACACATATTTGATGGCTTCAACCAGTTTGTTGAAACGCGTGGTTGTGTCGGGTTGGTTGTTTGGAGTCATCTTGGTACCGTAAATACCTGCAAAAGGCTCACCTAAGGCATCTTCGAGCATGGAACTGGAGCGAATAGCCAGTGGTGAATGAACCTGGGCAATGAGTGCACGCAGATCTCCAAGGATTTCCATTGGCAACGCCGCTTTTTGAAAGGCATGGGCAATGCGGTCGTCTGGCAACCCTGACAAGGCGATGTCGTACAATTTGTTCCGTTTCATGAATGCGTCAAATACATCTGTCCTGATGGCGGTCATGGCCGGAATGCCTATGTCTATAGGTTCAAACTGACTTTTAAATTCGGTGGTGTTCAGGAATTGATTGATACGTGCCAGACCAGTTGCTTTTCCGCCAATGGATCCATTGCCAATGGTTGTAATCCGGTTTTCTGAGTTTAAAAACAAACTGCGGCCAAAGGCAATCAGGTTGTCGGGGAGTTCTGTCATAGCGATGTTCTTTGCTCATTTCAAAGATAGTAATTTCCGTTTCATGGATGCGACCCTACTTAAAAACGAGTGCAAGATTTGTAGCCTGAAAAAGAGAGGCTTAATTAATAACCACCTTCCTGATGATTTTTCTGTCCCCGAATAACATTTCAACCAGATAGATGCCCGGCTTAAGAGAAGTTACATCTATCCGGGTAAGGTGGCTATTGACATCCCCGACCTGAAGGGTATTTATTTTTAAACCCAACAGATCATATAAAGTGACTTCAACGAGTGGCCCTTTATCGAATTCAATATTTAATTGATCGTTAGCAGGATTGGGATATATCCGTATCTCGTTGTTCTCCGAAAACAAGTTGATTGTCAGTATAGTGGCCGAGGGTGGAAACACAATGTTGTCAAGCCAGGCACAGTCTGCACCACCTGAAGTATTGATATCTTTTTCGTAAGACCATTTGAGTAGATGTACTCCGGATGAAATGGAGTAAGTTTGTCCATCCCAATCATATTCACCGGACCATTCGCCAGCCAGGGTTCCGTCAATATAAAAACGGAGGTAGTCGTAATCCGCTTCAGAGGAAACCTTTCGCCAATAGGTCAGGTTATCGGAAGACAAAACCTCCAGTTCAATGATTAGCTCTGATGTTTGTTCATTGCCTATAGTTCCTGATTTAGCCGAGAAATCCCCGGCAAATGGATCTGTACCGCTAACCATCCATGACTGATTGCCTCCATGCTGCCATTCGAAACGAGAAAAATCCCCGGTTTCAAAATCTTCCATTACCAGTCCTACCGGGATATAATAGGTCGCCGCCAGTTGATAGGCACCACTCGAAAGTAAGTAGTTGAATTCAATCAATGACCCCACCGGCGTATTTTCTGCGATGCTAATTTCGAAACCGGCTGTTTTGGTCTGGTTTGTGAGCAGGTCTTGCAATGAAAGCGATGAAGGGTATATGGTAACATGCGGACTTGTGGCGGATAGGCTGATTTGCGCATTAAAACAGTCGCTGTGTCCGAAGTTGGATGCATCAATCGCGAGTGTATCCGTCTCACCTGGATCGAGGGATCCACTGTTGTTGCCGCCAGTCGCGTCGAAAATAACCGGTGTTCCCAAATTCAGAACAGGAGCCTGGGCTGTGATTCCAAAACCGGAATCCCAACTGTCGGTTTCTGTTTGGCAATGTAGCGTAAACGCGATGTTGCGCTGATCGGGAATGCTGTCGTGAAAGTACACGGTGAACCCATTTTCAATAGCCGCTTGTTGTCCGGCCGGCACATTTCCATAATTTTCGATGGTGTCGGTGATGGTCACGAACGGATCGGTGGAAGAAAGTGTGATGGTCAGGTTATTGGCGTCACCCAGTCCTACATTTCCAACAGTTATCGTCAGCATAATGGTTTCGTCATAATCGGCCAGCTGATTGTTGTTACCCGATTCGTCATTGATTTGAACATCACTGAATACCACGTATGCACCTTCAGCAGGGATAAACTGCACGCTAAAGCTGGTTGGCAGACAATTTCTTCCCACCACAAACAGCGTGGCAGGGCCGGGTTGGGTAATGTCTTCATCAAAAACAATAGTCGCCGTACCCGACGCGTTGGTGATTCCTGTCCCACAAAGAATACCATCTTTCAGGAGGGAGCAGGTGAACCCTGTCATGGGAATTCCGCCCGATAGTACACTAACCTCGGTGGAGGCAGATCCGATAACAATTTCATCCTCATAGCTTACGTCGATTGATATAGGCTCATCTGTCCAGACGCTCATGGCCGGGTCGCCAAAAGTGTTGAGGTCATAAAAATTCCATCGAAGCGCACCTTCTTCCCATTGGCCGGAAGCTTCAACCCAGGGTGCGGTTTGTATCTTGCTCTCTTTAAAAGCATTGCCTAAAAATCTCATTTCTTCGCCATACAAGGCGTCCATCATTTCACGGTGCAGGTGAGCAGCCGGGCCCTCCGTTTGGCCTTCGTTAAACCAGCCAAAACGCGAATTTCCCATCACTGCTACTGCAAAATTGTCGATGGTTACCATTTTCTCAAGAATGCAGTCGTTGGCATCAAAGGCACCACAATCGCATCCATGTGTTTGCAATAAAGTGTAGTTGTGATCAATACCGTTGGCACCAGAGAAATTGCCATTGGTTATGTCGCTGTTGGTCATATAAGCCACATAGGTTTGAGAAGCATGACCCACATGGTGAACGAACTGCTTGCCTGAATTGATGGCCGCCATCAGGTCGTACTTTGACCAGGGTTGAATTTCTTCATAAAGTTTTTGAAAGTTATAACCTTCAGGAATTCCGTTGGTGGTGTACCCATTGTCGCTGCGTTCGCCGATGAGTAGTTCTAAATAATCGCTGCCCCAGGTTTCCGGGTCATTATAAAGATGTTCTTCGGCCATCAGGGCATTGGTCAATTCACCCGTTACCGGGAAATTTTGATAAAAATGACTTTTGTGCACCATGTTCTCCAGTTCATCAGGGGTGTTAAATGGGAAACGGGCTACTGCCACATCGGGCAACAAATCATCTTCATCAGGTTCTCCCCAAAGATTATTTCCATTGTCGTTCCAGTTGCCATCCAGCGCCGAATAATACAAATCGGAAGGGATTCCATTGTCCTGATAACCTCCGCCCGACTGAACATAACAATAAAATCCACGGTAAGGAACCAGTTCCACGTCACCGCCAAGGAGTACAAATTCTACTCCTTGATTTTGATATTGATCGGTGATATAGTTGCGTATCTTTTCTTGTAAATCCATCCCTGTTTCGTTTTGCAGGATGGTTTCCGTGGTAGTGACTTGTGACTGAATTCCCCTCTCCAGATACATTGATGTCAATGTGGAAAATCCGTCAGCAAACTGTTCAGGTGTAATAATGAGCAGCTTATATTGATCTGTATCACGCTTGGAAGGAATTTGATATTGGTTGATTTCAGCCGGGTTATCGGCAAAATTTTGCGCGTGCAGTTTGAAAGCAGGCGAGGGTTGCAGGTTTTGAAGTGCATCATGTGCTTTAGTATCTGGTGTGGTGTGTACCACGATGGTTACTTCTGCGAAATAACTCAATTTGCCGGTTGCAGGAATGAGGTTGATGGGAGTGAAGGCCCCAATGGCAAAACCAAAACCGTTCATAAATTGTGTGCCGGGGGTTCTGGCTGCCTCCTCCGGGTAGTTAGCGGTTGATTGGTACACAGATGAATTGTAATAAAAATCAGGGATTTCGGTTGAGGATAGGGGACGCGATGGCTGATAAGGTGAAAACTGGTAATCTCCCTCAACGAATTGTTCGCTTTCGCGAATAATTTCCATGCTAACGACCATTTCGCCCGGAGGCAACAGCAATTTAACCGGAAAATAGGGCATCGAAGGCTCGCCTGCCCTGGCGGTCTGCATCGTTCCATCGAAACTGATCAGGCTGTACGGTCCTTTCTGAATGATCAGGGGAGTTGAAAAATGATAGGTGTGGCTAATGCTTCCTGCCAAAATGACTGTACTCAAAAAAACCAGGAAAACCAGCGAATAAATCTTTTTCATAAAAATGTGGTTTGAACATGCAAATATACTTATAACTGGACAACTCCCCTGTAAAACAGTTGCATCGTAAGTAAATTTGTGTGGGTTATTTAGAATCCTGAATTTTATGTCTCAAAGAAACTATTTGGTTGAATTTTGCAGAATGTGCTATCTTTGCCGCGATGATAAATCTACCTTTTACACTTGATACCGACACCGTTTGGTATGCCATTGGAGATGGATCGCTGGTGAAATCAGTCCATCAACTCGAAGGATTTAAACGCATTATCATTCTTGTGGATGAAAATACGCAACAGCATTGTCTTCCGGTTTTACATGAATTGGTACCTGAACTAAAAAGCTGTGATGTGATCCGTGTTTCCAGTGGCGAGAAAAACAAAAATATTGCCCAGTCGTCATACATCTGGAACGAACTAACACGACTTAAGGCGGGCCGCGATCATTTGTTGCTTAACCTGGGGGGAGGTGTCATCACCGATTCAGGTGGATTTGCAGCCGCTACCTTTAAACGAGGTATGCGATTCCTTAATATTCCTACTACCTTACTTGGTATGGTAGATGCAGCCATAGGAGGGAAAACCGGTGTTGATTTTCATGATTTTAAAAATCAGGTGGGTTTATTTGTCGATCCGGTTGGAGTGATAATTGAACCCCTTTTCCTGAAAACGCTGGATCAACGACAATGGCAGTCGGGCTTTTCCGAGGTGTTGAAATATGCTTTGATCATGGACAAAGACTTGTGGGGCAGGGTTCATGGAAAACACTTTTCTGAGGTAGAAGATTGGAGTACCATCATTACCAAAGCCGCCAGAGACAAAATTGACATTGTCCGTTTTGATGCTGCCGAGCGCGGGGTAAGGAAAAACCTGAATTTTGGACATACCGTGGGTCATGCCCTGGAATCGTATTTTTTAAGAACCCATAACGAAACTACCCATGGAATGGCCATTGCTGCTGGCATGATCTGCGAAGCATGGATATCGGCAAAAATCTTTGAATTTGATGAAGCACAACTGGTTGAAATTGTGACCATGATTGATAAAAACTTTGAACGCTTTACTTTTGACGAAAGTAAAATCCCTTTGATCATTGAGTTGATGCATCAAGACAAAAAAATGCGTGGAAATAAACTGCTTTTCAGTTTGCTACGCAGGCTTGGAAAGGCAACACATGATGTAGAAGTGAGCCCTCATCTCATCGAAGACAGCCTTCGGTATTATTTTAAAGGAAAAGTGTAATTAATCAAACCTCACGTGCAAACAGTAAAACTCACACAAAAATCGAAACACGCGATTGGGACTGTTGAACTCCCTGGCTCGAAAAGCATCAGCAACCGGGCGTTGATTATTGCTGAATTGTCGGGCCAGGATAGCTCCATTGAGAGGTTATCAGAGGCTGATGACACCCGGTTGTTAAAACGTCATTTGGAATTTATCCGTTTCTGGGGAGCTAGTGACATACCCGCGATTTTGGATGTTGAAAATGCCGGTACGGTAGCGCGATTTCTTACAGCCTTTCTTGTTTCTCATGTTGGCGAGTGGCTCATCACGGGAAGTCAACGAATGAAAGAGCGTCCCATTGGTGCACTTGTGGAAGGATTGGTTAATCTGGGAGCCCGAATCAGATATTGTGGAAAAAGTGGGTTCCTGCCCATTCATATCACAGGGAGTGAAATTTATGGCGGTGAAATCAGGGTGGATACTTCCATGAGTAGCCAGTTTGTAACGGCCATATTGTTGATCGGACCATACCTGGAAGAGGGATTGAAAATAAATTTTACCAAACAGGTTGTTTCTCAGCCTTACATTGGGATGACGGTGGACATGATGAAGGCATTTGGAGCGCACGTTTCACTTTTCGACGATTGTGTTGTTGTAGACCCACATCCATACAATACAATATATTATGAGGTGGAATCGGATTGGACATCGGCAGCCTATTGGTACGAGGTTGCGGCACTTTCCGAAAAAGCTGATATTTTTATCCCGGGTCTTTATGAGCATAGCATCCAGGGCGATCGCGTGCTGGCGGAAATATTTGCCTCTCTTGGCGTAAAAACCCTTTACGAAACCAATGGATTACGGTTGCTGTCGACGGGAAAGGCGACAAAGAAATGTTCATTTGATTTTAAAGATTGTCCAGATCTGGCGTTACCGGTAATTACTACCTGTGCCGTCCTTGGAACTAAAGCCGTTTTTACGGGTATAAGCCATCTCAAATACAAAGAATCGAATCGCCTGGAGAGCCTGGGTATCGAATTGGAAAAGGTTGGGGTTCTTCTCCACCAGGAGGAGGATACCTGTTCCCTTTCGTTTGTTGAAAAAAGCAATCCTGATCACCTGGTTTTTAATACCTACCACGACCACCGGTTGGCCATGAGTTTTGCTCCATTGGTACTCAAATTCCAAACAATTCAGATCATGGATGCTGAGGTGGTAGCGAAATCTTACCCCGGATTTTGGACTGAAATAAATAAACTTGGTTTTGCTGTCTTCACCGAAACCAAAACAGTTTAAATTTATCGAAAATTAAGTTATGGAAGTTGATATTCATATTCCCTGTGTTATTGACCAGTTTTATCCTGAAATGGGATTCAACCTGTTGAAGGTACTTGAGAAGGCAGGTGTAACCACTCATTATCATGAAGGACAGACCTGCTGTGGACAATTGGCTTTTGTGGAGGGATTTTGGGAAGAAGCCAAGAGCCTGGGTGAAAAACTGATCACCGAATTTAGCAACAACCGGATGGTAGTAAGTGCCTCTCCTGCATGCCTGGGATATATAAAAAGCCACTTTGATGAACTGTTTTACAATGGCGCCTATCACAATGAGTACCGCCAGTTGCAAAGGAATGTATTTGAAATTACTGATTTCCTGGTGAATGTGTTAAATAAAACCACCTTTGGGGCCACTTTTAACCACAAGGTGGCTTTCGTAGAAAATTGCGCTGCTACCAGAAGCTATGGGCTGAAAAATGAGCCATTGCAATTGCTTGGGAATGTGCATGGATTGACATTGGTAACCCTGGAAAACTGTGAAGACTACTGTAGTTTTAGCGGTATGTTTGCCAACCGTTTTGAACCCATTGCCGTTGCCATGAGCAAGCAGGTGGTAGAAAGCGCCATCAATGGTGGTGCAGAATATTTGGTCAGTAACGACCCTGGGTGTTTGCTACATTTGGATGCCTACATTAAAAAACAAGCCTTACCTTTGAAGATAGCACATGTGGTGGATGTGCTGGCGTCGGGGTATTAAAAATGTAGAAATCAACATGGCGCAAGCGTCCTGCCGGTTCCTGTCGGCATGTGCCTGCCAACAATGACTCCCTTATACCTCAATATCAACGGGTTGGAGTTTTGTTGCGAATAGATTAATATGGGGTATCCGATCATCTCCCGTAAATAATAATTAGCTTTGTTGGATGAAGTATCCAACAAATACTTGGAAATTCAAAGAATAAATCTGATCGACTTGCAGTCGGATAAATCCGGCTGCAATGGATGTCCAAGAAACACATTCATTGTAGATGAATAAACCACAAAAAATTCCATTCCTTGCAGCCTGGCTTTAGCCGGCTGTAATAAAAACCTCCTTATGTTTAAGCAACTGATATATTGTAAAATCTGAAAATATCATCAAAAATCAGCACGGGAGATGATCGGATACCCCAATAGATTAATGTAAAAAGATAGAAACAAAAACAAGGTATAAATCTCTGTTTAGGAATTATTGACAGAAATACGAAGGTAAAGATGGTTCATGAGGTACTTTCCTCTGGAGGTATAACACTCTATCCTGGTGTTTATAAGTCAACTTCTACACTTTAAATTCAATCAGGTAATCTAACACTTGATACTGAGTGTGATGCAAGTTCCATATGGATATTCCAGGTTGCATCTGACTTCACAACCAATGGAAGAAGCCCCTACCCATCCCTGTCCGGTGGCAGTGTATTGCTAACAGGTGGTGCTGTGGTTAATAATGTTTATTGGTAGGAAGGTCTCTCCACCATGTATGCATGATTGAAAAAATCTTTAATACAGAGTCCCGGTAAATATGCTAAGCAAAATAATTATTTTTATTTCCCGTCAATAGTTGTATATTTGTGTTTAAGGTTGAGGATTATTTGTGCCTATATTGAGCGGTCTATATTGATAATGATTACCTGAATAATATGGTACAGGAACATTTTTTCAGAAGAATTCATTCTAATGGCCATTGCCAAAAGTTGGAAAAAAGCGGTAATTCATCCAAGTTTAGTATTAAAAATGAATACCAGGTTATCTTCCTGTTATTGAGTTTAAGATGTTTCCCCTCATATTTTTTACACCTCTTCGATCACCTTTTTTATTTGGATCGAATCAGAAGATTGTTTGATGTGAAACCATCTGTAATCAGAGAACCTAAACCATGAAAAAGAATCGAAAATATGTATTATTGATCGTGCTGACAGTATTGGGATGTGTTCAAAATCCTGAAAAACCGGTGCTACGTTATGGTGTGGAGCCAGACGACATTGAAATTCCTGTATATAGTTTCGCCGTTCATCCGTTGCATAACCCGAGCAAAATTATTCATGACTATCAGCCTTTGATTGACTATTTGAACACTAAGGCAGAAGGGGCAAAGTTTACGCTTGAGGCTTCGCGTAATTATGCCTTTTTCGAAGAAAAGTACAAGGCAGGGAAACCTGATTTCTTGTTACCTAACCCATGGCAAACTATTCAGGCGATGAATTTTGGATATGTTGTTATTGCCATGGCCGGTGAACCTGACGATTTCAAAGGACTTTTTATCGTTCGCAAGGATGGGGGAATTAGAATGCCTCAGGATTTGAAAGGGAGAGTGGTGAGCTATCCGGCTCCCACCGCGTTGGCCGCTTGCATTATGCCTCAATATTTTTTGCACTCCGCAGGCCTTAATATTTCTTCGGACATTGAAAACAAATATGTGGGTTCACAAGAATCGTCAATCATGAATGTGTATATGAAGTTAACCGTTGCCGGAGCCACATGGCCACCTCCCTGGAGGGCATTCCGAAAAGATCATCCAAACGAAGCTTCTGAACTGATGGTTATTTGGGAGACCGAACCATTAATCAATAACTCTGTAATGGTGCGCAACGACATCCCTTCCGACATCATCGGGCAAGTTCAAAAACTCCTGACAGAACTTACTGCCACGGAGGAAGGTCGATCGATTCTTGCAGGGATGGAAACCGCACGTTTTTTACCGGCATCGGATACTGATTACAATGTAGTACACGATTATATTGGGCTGTTTGAAAAGAAAGTACGAAAAATTGAAATAAGATGAACCTTCGCGACATCAGAAATTTTATGTTTGGGACTCTTCGTGGCCGGCTAATTCTTGGGGTGGCAATTATTCATGCTGTGATGATGACTCTTTTCATCATAGATTTAACGATGCGGCAGAGCAAAATGCTTCTCAATCGCCAGGTAGAAACGGCGACAGCACTGGCACAGTCGCTTTCAACATCGGCAGCCATTTGGATCGCATCCGATGATGTATCTGGCTTGCAAGAGCTTGTCGAATCTCAGCGCCTTTATCCCGAACTGATGTTTGCAATATTTACCGATGAACATGGCCTTATTCTCGCACACACCGAAACTGACAAATGCGGGCTCTATCTCCTTGATCTGCCTTCCCTATCCAACAAACCGGTGGTAACTAAATCTACTGAAATAATTCAGGTACTCACTCCGGCCCGGCTCGACAATAGGCAAATAGGCTGGGTTAGTGTTGGTATCAGCCGGTTGGCAACAGCCGATAAACTAGCTAAAATCAAATTTGGCGGGATAATTTACGCATTAATGGCTATTGCAATCGGTTCACTTATTGCCTGGTGGATGGGGATTTGGTTTACCAAAAGGTTGTATACTGTCCAAAATACCATTGCCGAAGTTCGAAAAGGGAATTATCAGGCCCGCTCAAAAATTGAAGGAACCGACGAAGCCGCTTCAATTGCCACCGAATTTAACGTTCTGCTCAACACGTTAACAAGCCAGCATGCGTTACTTTTAGCTTTAATCAACAGCTCAACCGACATTGTTATTTTCTCATTAGACAAAAACTATTGCTACACTGCCTTTAACAAAAAGCACCGGGCCGAAATGAAAAAAGTGTGGAAGGTGGACGTTGAAGTTGGGATGAACCTGCTCGAATGTATTCACATCCCACACTTGAAGAAAAACGCAAAACACAGCATGGACAGGGTGCTTGCAGGAGAAGCATTTAATGAAGTGCAACATCAACCGGAACAGGATATTTACTATGAATTTAGCTGGAACCCAATCTTTCAAGAAAATGAAGTTGTTGGGATTACGGCTTTTATACGCGACATCACCCTGCAAAAACAAACCGAGCAGAAGCTCAAACTTCTGAATTTCGCATTGAATAGTGTGACGGATGAAGCATTTCTTATCGACGAAAGTGCTTGCTTCCAATATGTAAACGACCAGAGTTGTCGGGCCCTGGGTTATAGTGAGGAAGAATTGCTTAAAATGAATGTATCAGAAATCGACCCTGATTTTCCATTTGAGAGGTGGCAGCAACATTGGAATATCATCATGGAAACAGGTTTTATGATATTCGAAACCCGCCATAAAACAAAACAAGGAAACAGCTATCCTGTTGAGATCAGCGCAAATTATTTTGAATACAACGGACAGGGTTTTAACCTTGCCCTGGCACGTGACATTTCCGACCGTAAGCAAGCTGAAGCAGCATTGCGCCAAAGCGAGTGGAGGTACCGCGAAATATTCGATAATGTTCTTGACAGCTTGTTCTTGCTTGAAGTAACATCAGATAAACGCTTCCGCAATCTGGAAATGAATCCTGCTTTTGAAAAATCTACGGGGTTACCTCGCGAACAATTGATTGGTAAATTCATCGAAGAGACCGTTCCTGAGGAAGTTGCTTCCATTGTCAATGCCAAATACCGGCATTGTGTGGAAGCAGCTCATCCCATCGAAGAAGAAGTGGAATTGGATCTGCCCGTCGGACGTCGTTATTTTCATTCAACGCTTATTCCTGCGCGTGATGAAGCCGGACATATCTATCGCATCATCGGCATTTCGCGTGATATCACAGAGCGCAAACATACGGAAGATGTATTAAAGATAAACGAAGGACGCTACCGGATGGCTCAAACCATAGGCCATACCGGCAACTGGGAATATAATCTTAAAACAACCTGTTTCTGGGGATCCGATGAAGCCAAACGGATATATGGATTTGATCTTGAAAATGACTCTTTCTCAACTGAAGAAGTCGAAAATTGTATATTGGATAGAGAACGGGTTCACCAGGCATTGGTTGACCTGATTCAGGAAAATAAGCCCTATAATCTGGAATTTGAAATACATCCTAAAAATTCCTCTGAACCAAAAATAATTTCATCCATTGCCGAATTACAGTGGGACGATCATGGCAATCCTTTGCGTGTAGTTGGCGTTATTCAGGATATTACCGAGCGAAAGAGGGCCGAAGAAGCGATAAAAACCTCGTCCTTACGTTTAAATGAAGCCCAGCGGCTTGCGCATATCGGAAGTTGGGAATTGGATATTATGAACAATATCCTCCATTGGTCGGATGAAATTTACCGCATTTTTGAAATTGACCCCCATGAATTTGGTGCATCGTACGAGGCGTTCCTGAATGCTATCCATCCTGACGACCGTGAGTTGGTAAACTTTACTTACACCAATTCGCTCAAAACCAAAATGCCCTACACCATTGATCACCGGCTTCTTTTCGCAGACGGAAGAATAAAATACGTTCACGAACAATGCGAAACTAATTATGATGATTTTGACAAACCCTTCCGTTCAGTAGGAATAGTACAGGACATTACCGATAGTAAGCTTATGGAAGACGCCTTGTTTTTCGTTGCCCAACGTGGCTGGCAGACTAGTACGGAAAACTTTTTTGATGCGCTTGCGCAGTTTCTCGGCGAAAAGCTTGATATGGATTACGTCTTCATCGACAGGATAGATGAGGATCCGGATATGGCGGAGACGGTGGCACTGTATGCCAAAGGCACCATCACACCCAACATGCGCTACACGCTCAAGGGCACACCATGCGAAAACGTTATGGGGCGGCAGCTATGCGTTTATCCGTGTAGTATTCAGCAACTATTTCCCGAAGATACCCTATTGCCCGGAATGGATGCTGAAAGTTATACCGGACTTCCACTGTGGGATTCATCGGGACGTCCGATAGGCCTGATCGCGGTCATAAGCTGTAGCCCGCTTACCAACGCTGCACAGGTCACCCAACTACTGCAACTGGTGGCGATACGTGCTGCCGCCGAACTTGAGCGCAAGCAGGCCGAGGAAGAAATCCTAAAACTGAATCAGGAACTCGAACAACGTGTTAAGGATCGTACGGCTCAGCTTGAATCTGCCAATAAAGAGCTCGAAGCCTTTTCGTATTCAGTTTCGCACGACCTGCGTGCACCCTTGCGCAGCATCGATGGCTTTAGTCTGGCACTGATTGAAGATTATCATGACAGGATTGATGATCAGGGATTGAACTATTTGCAACGGGTGCGTATGGCCACACAACGTATGGCACAACTCATTGATGATATGCTTAGTCTTTCACGCGTCAACCGCGGCGAGATGAATATTCAGGAAGTTCATTTGAGCAAGATGGTTCAGGAAATTGCCGATGAACTGCACGAAACTCAACCAGAGCGTAAGGTAGACTTCATTGTACAACAAGGGATTAAGGTTCGTGGAGACGAACATCTTTTAAGAATTGTTTTGGTTAACCTGCTGGGGAATGCATGGAAGTTTACTTCGAAACACCTGAATGCCCGCATCGAGTTTGGCATGCTGCAACAAGATGGGATGCCGGTATATTTTGTTCGTGATGATGGTGCCGGTTTCGACATGAATTATGCACAAAAACTTTTTGGCGCGTTTCAACGACTGCATACAGTAAATGAATTCCCCGGAACAGGCATCGGATTGGCCATAGTGCAGCGGATTATTCGCCGGCATAAAGGTAAAGTGTGGGGCGAAGGAGAAGTTGAAAACCTGACTGCGGGTAATTCAGGAGGAGCTACGTTTTATTTCACAATTGCTTAATAAAAGGAGGTTTATTATGAGCGAATTAAAAAAAGAACTGCAGATGGGATTTACACATGAACACTTTCCTGAATCATGTCATATATGCCTGATTTATGAAAATGAACAACAACGACATAAAATCGTTTCCGAATATATTGCTGCAGGGCTCAAACAAGGTGAACTGGTTCGGTATTTTAATGACACTACAACCCCTGAAACAATCCGATCCTGGTTGTTAGAACTTGGGGTAGAAAGTTCAGAAGCTGAACAAAATGGATCGTTCGGTTTGTCCGATGCTGAAAAGGCGTACTGTCCTGACGGAGAATTCGAACCACAGAAAATGATTGACAGGGCTGTTCAGCGCTATGGAATTGCAAAAAAAGCAGGTTTTACAGGCTCGCGCGCTTGTGGCGAAATGAGTTGGGCGCTTAAAGATATTCCTGGTTCCGATCGGTTATTGGAATATGAAGTCTTACTCAACACAATCACCAGTTCCTTTCCGCATAACGGCATGTGCCAATACGATGCCCGCCTTTTCGACGGTGCAACAATATTTAAAGTGCTACAGGTACACCCGTATATTATTGCTCAGGGCCAGATAGTTCGAAACCCGTATTACATAAAACCTGAAGATTTTTTAGCTGAGAAAAAATCATGAAAATCTACCCGTGGTTAATCATTGTCGAAATGAAAAATTCTTGATAGTCGGTAAAGTAAGTTGACTAAATAAATTCAAATATAGGAATGCAAAAACATGAATAAGGCTGATATAAAAGGAATAGATGCAAGTGTTCTCGGGCAAATTATGGCCGCACAGAACATGATATTTGTGTTGCCCTCCACGAAGAGAATAACAGAATTCTTTGCAAAATTGTTGACTACTGTGCCCGGAGTGGAAGCTTGCCGTGTGTGCCTTGGAAATTCATTTTCACAGGAGGGAACTTTCAATAATAAAGTATGTGACGAATGCGAAAATTCCCTGGGAACAGGGGATGAAATCTTTACTATCTCTAAAAAATCCAAGTGTAAATTAGAGGATCTACCCGATGCTTATGGTTTTACATTAGAAACCATTGATCACAGGTTTGGTTTTTTCATTTTCAGGATAGGGCAAGCTGACTTTTTTGAATTATACAAACCTTTTATAAATAACTTAGGAAATTTTGTGGCCTTATCGTTGGAGAACCGTTTGCAAAAAAGCAATTTGCAAAATACAAGAGATGAACTGGAATATAGGGTGAAAGAACGTACCAGGGAATTAACAGAAGTTAATGTCCATCTTGAAAAAGAGGTTGACGTTCGTAAACGTACACAGAAGAAATTACAACAAAGTGAGGAACAATTCAGGTTTCTTTTCGAAACAATGGCTCAAGGGGTAGTTGTCCAGGATGCCAAAAGTAAGATATTGGAAGCCAACGATGCTGCGTGTGAAATTTTAGGGCTGTCAAGAGACCAATTATTGGGAAAATCAACATACGACCCACAGTGGAAATTGATTCACGAAGATGGTTCACCTCTTTATCCTGAAGAAATGCCGTCGAATATAGCATTGCGAACATGTAAACCTGTTGTTGAGGTTCTCATTGGTGCTTACATTCCGGATAAAAATATTTACCATTGGATTCTTACCAGTTCAACGCCCAAATTCAATGATGGCGAAAGCAAGCCATCCCTTACTCTGACTACGTTCACCAACATAACTGAACATAAACTGGTTGAACAGGAACGGCTCGATCATCTCCGTTTTTTTGAATGCCTTGATCAAATCAACCGCGCCATACAGGGTTCATATAACTATGAACAAATGATGAGTGATGTATTGGATGTTGTGTTGTCCGCCTTCAATTGCGACCGGGCGTTTTTAATGTATCCGTGCGATCCTAAAACTGCTTTATGGAAGATACCGATGGAACGCAATAAACCAGAATACCCGGGTGTAAGCGATTTGAAACTTGAAATACCTATGGATAGGGATGTTGCAGAAACACTTCGGATATTACTTTCCTCTGATGGTCCGGTGCAGTTTGGTCCGGGAACCTCATACCCGCTACCAGAGGATGTGTCCGAACACTTTGGCTTTAAATGTTTCATGTCAACGGCAATTTATCCAAAAACAGGTAAACCCTGGCAGTTTGGAATTCATCAGTGTTCTCATGCACGTAACTGGACAGCTGAGGAGGAACGACTTTTTCAGGAAATTGGCAGAAGGGTGGCCGATAGTATGAGCAGCCTGATAGCCTATCGCGATTTGCAGGAAAGCGAGCAAAGGTACCGCATGGTTTTCGAGAATTCGCCTGTTTCGATATGGGAAGAAGATTTTTCGGAAGTAAAGTTTCTATTTGATAAGCTGAAAAAAGAAGGAATTACAAATATTGAAAGATATTTTAGCCAGCATCTCGAAACAGTCCAACAATGTATTGATTTGATAAAAATAGTTGATGTAAATTTGTCAGCCCTTGCACTGCACGAGGCTTCTTCAAAAAAAGAGCTGATGACAAACCTTGCAAGTACATTTACCCTTGATTCATCCGATACATTCAGGGAGGAACTAATATCCTTGTGGAATGGTCATACTGAAATGACAGCCGATGCCACCGTTAAAACACTTTCCGGAAACTTTCGGGATGTAACTGTCTATGTTTCTGTTTGTCCTGGTTATGAAGGGTCTCTAAAAAAAGTACTTGTATCGCTTGTAGATATTACCAAACGCAAACAGGCTGAGAGTGCATTAATCCAGAGCGAAGCAGGCCTTAAAGAAGCACAACGCTTAGGTCGGCTTGGAAGTTGGGACTGGGATGCAATAACAGATACCATTACGTGGTCAAAGGAGTATTATCGTATTTATGGTTTCGATCCGGCGCAGCACCCGCCGGGATACGAAGAACACCTGAAGGCATACACACCAGAGAGTGCTGCACGGCTTGACGTTGCAGTGAAGGAAAATATGGAGTCAGGCAAACCATACGTACTCGATCTGGAACTAGCTCGAACAGATGGAACTCAACGCTGGGTTACTGCCCGCAGTGAAACAAAACGTGACTCAAATGGCAACGTTGTGGGTTTGCGCGGGACTGCGCAGGACATTACCGAACGTAAACTCGGTGAGGAAGAAATCCGTAAACTTAATCAGGAGCTCGAATCGCGGGTTATTGAACGCACTACCCAATTGGAAGCTGTGAATAAAGAACTCGAAGCCTTTTCCTTTTCGGTTTCGCACGACTTACGGGCACCCTTGCGCAGCATTGATGGTTTTAGCCAGGCGCTGCTTGAGGATTATCATGATAAGATTGAGGAAGAGGGGAAAAACTATTTACAGCGGATCCGATCTGCCGCACAGCGGATGGCTCAGCTTATTGATGATCTGTTGAGCCTTTCACGTATTGGCCGGAGCGAAATCAATATTCAACAGGTGGACCTGAGCAAAATAGTACAGCAAATTGCGGATGATCTGCACGCGAATGAACCTGATCGTAAAGTCAATTTTATTATCCAAAAAAGTATTATTGTCCAGGGAGATAGTCATCTTTTGCGTATTGTTCTGGAAAACCTGATAGGGAACGCTTGGAAATTTACATCCAAGCATCCAACAGCCCGCATAGAGTTTGGTGTGAAGCTCCAGAAAGAAATATCAGTATATTTTGTCCGCGATGATGGGGCCGGTTTCGATATGAGATATACTCAAAAGCTTTTCGGGGCCTTTCAACGGCTCCATACAATAAGTGAATTTCCCGGAACAGGTATCGGGTTGGCCACCGTACAACGCATTATTCACCGGCATGCGGGTAAGGTATGGGCAGAAGGCGAAGTTGAGAAAGGTGGATCATTTTATTTTACAATTCCGCAAAGCGTAATATAATGATAAAGAAATTTGCTCTGTTGGAGAAAGCAATTAAAAAAGAAGTTGGTTTGGTGCATGTTAATATATAATTGTTTACCTTTAAGGCTTCTAATAGTCAAGTAGATGAAAATGAATCCAGATAGTATTCGTTTCACCTCTGTTTCAACTGAACTCCGAAACAAAGCGGAGGAATTGTTGAAAGAGAAATCATCGAAAACCCGAATTCAACTTTCAGAAGCTGAAACACAGAAACTCTTACATGAACTTGGGGTGCACCAGATAGAACTCGAATTGCAGAATGAAGAACTGATGTTGGCCAAAGAGCAGGCAGAAATTGCTTCCCAAAGATATTCTGAGTTATACGATTTTGCACCATCTGGCTATTTTACGCTTTCTAAACAAGGTAAAATCGTTGAGTTAAACCTTTGCGGTGCTCAAATGCTTGGACGGGAACGCACGCGGTTGAAAAACAGCCTGTTTGGTTTTTTTGTTACCGATGAAACAAAACCGGTCTTTAATCTTTTTCTTAAAAAAATATTTGCCGACAAGGCCAGAGAATTATGTGAAGTATCCTTGTTAGCGAATGGTAATACCCCCATGTTTGTCCAGCTTACCGGCATGGTTGCCGAAAATGAAGAACAATGTTTTATTACAGCCATCGACATCACCGATCGCAAAAAGCTGGAAGGGGATAAACTCGAAGCCAGCCAAGAACGGTATAGATTACTTTACGAGAATGCCAAAATAGGCCTCTACCGGACAACTCCGGATGGAACGATACTCCTGGCAAACAAGGCTTTGGTCACTATGCTTGGCTATCAATCGTTTGATGAACTTGCCAGGAGAAATGTTGAACAAAATGGTTTTGAAACGCCATCCCAACGAAAAGTATTTTTAGAAAAGATTGAGCAAAACGGTGAAGTAGAAAACCTTGAGTCTACATGGATTCGCCAGGACCGCACACCTGTTTTTGTGAAGGAAAGTGCCTTGGCGATCCGCGATACGAACGGAAAAAGTTTGTATTATGACGGAACGGTGGAAGATATAACAAAGCGCAAGCATGCCGAGGAAGCGCTGATAGAAAGCGAAGAAAAATACCGCGCCCTGTTTGAAACATCTCTTGATGGAATATCATTGTTGGATTTAAGCGGTAAAATAATTTTTGCGAACAAACAAGTAGTTAAGCTATTTGGTTACAACCATCCTTCCGAATTTATAGGCCTGAACGGGTTTGGGCTCATTCATCCTGATGATAAACCGAAAATGGACCTTTATTTTAAAGAATTTATTACCACAGGTGTTATTGCAAATTGTGAAGTTAGATCCGTAAAAAAAGATGGTTCTGAGTTTATCGGTGAATATTCGGCAACAATAATTAAAAATGCAAACGGTGATCCGGTTTACATGATGGATGTGGTAAGAGACATCACCGAGCGGAAGCGCGCTGAAGAAGCGCTGCGCGAAAGTGAAGCACGATACCGCTTACTTTTTGAGAAAAGCGCCGATGGTATCCTGATTGTGGATGTTGAAACAAAGACTTTCAAATATGCAAATCCTGCCCTGTGCCGAATGCTCGGATACACCGAGGAGGAATTGACAACACTGTGGCTGGCAGACATACATCCCAAACAAGACCTGCAACGGGTTATTGCCGAGTTCGAATCCCTTACCCGTGGAGACAAAACCCTTGCCCCTGATATTCCGTGTCTCAAGAAAGATGGTGGAATTGTATATGCGGACATCAATTCGACCAACATCACAATTGAGGGTAGAGCATGCAACGTGGGGCTTTTCCGCGACATTACCTCACGCAAACTGGTGGATGAAGCTCTGAAAAAAAGTGAATTGCGATTTAAACAAATTTCGGAAAACTCGCAAGAATCGATCTGGGAAGTTGACAATACTGGTTTATACACGTATATAAGTCCGGTAATAAAAGAGTTATTAGGCTATGATGTTGAAGAAATCATTGGTCTTAAATATTTTTATGATTTATTTGAACCTGAAAATAAAGAAGAGCTGAAGCAGGGAGCGTTTGAAGTGTTTGCCCGTAAAGAAAGCTTCAGGAATTTTGTTAATTGTAACATCCGTAAAGACGGTAGGAAAGTTATTCTTTCTACTTCCGGTGTCCCTATGCTTGATAATGAAAATAACCTGATTGGTTACCGCGGGGTTGATGTTGATATCACCGAACGCAAGCAAGCAGAAGAAGCACTAATAGAAAGCGAAACCCGTGCCCGTGCGCTTATTGACGCCATTCCGGATTTGATCTTCAGACTTAACAAACAGGGGATTTACCTTGATTATAAAGCAGCGAAGGAGGATCTTGCATACCAGGCAGAACCGATTATCGGTAAAAAGAACCGCGATATGATGCCGCCTGAATTTGCCAACCTGGTTGATGAAAAAATCAAACTGACCCTCCAAACCCGACAAATGCAGGTATTTGAATATCAACTGTTATTGCCAATGAAAGGACTTCGTGAATACGAGGCCAGAATGGTTCCCTGCAGCCATGATGAAGTAATTGTCATCGTGCGCGATGTTACAGAACGTAAGAAAGCGGAAGAAATGATTAATATGCTTGCTCATGCCGTTAAAAATTCAGCGGATTGTATTGCTATCTCAGATAAGGATTACAAAATTATTTTTGTCAACGATTCCTTTAGAAAAGTTTATGGGTTCGAAAAGGAAGAAATAGTTGGTCAGAAAATATCAGTTATAACTTCAAAGAATAATCTTCCAGAAGTTGGTCATTCTCTGTATTCTGCCCTGGCAAAGAAGGAAGTGTGGACTGGTGAAGTTCTTAATACAAAAAAAGATGGAAATGATTTTCCGGTTCAACTTTCACTTGCGCCGGTAATAACTGATAAAGGAGAAGTGATTGCTGTTGTTGGAGTGCTGAGAGATATCACCGAACGCAGACATGCAGAGGCAGAATTAAAACTTAAAAACGAGCAATTATTAAAGCTCAATGCCGAGAAGGACAAATTTTTTTCTATTATTGCCCACGACCTGCGCAGCCCTTTTAACAGCTTTCTGGGATTTACAGAAATGATGGCCGAAGATTTAGGCAGGTTAACAATGAATGAAGTACAGGAGTTTTCACGAAGAATGAGAGACTCAGCCCTCAACCTTTTCCGTTTGCTTGAAAACCTGCTTTTGTGGGCAAAATCACAGCAAGGATCAGTTCCTTTCAATCCACAAGAGTTGCAATTGCTTCCTGTTGTTAACGAAAGCATTGCCCTTTTAAACGAACCTGCCAGGCTTAAGGAAATTGTTATTACGATTAACATACAAGAGGATATCAAGGTTTTCGCAGATAAGGATATGCTTCAAACCATTATCCGAAACCTCATCTCGAATGCCATAAAATTCACACCCAAAGGGGGCGAAATAGACCTTTCGGCAACAGTAACGCATGATAAAATAATCGAAATGGCCATTCACGATACGGGCATTGGTATGAATAGTATTTTTCTCGAAAACTTATTCAATCTCGGCTTTCAATCAAACCGAAGAGGAACCGAAGGTGAACCCAGTTCAGGGCTGGGCTTATTGCTTTGCAAAGAATTTGTCGAAAAGCATGGCGGCAAAATCCGGGTTGAAAGCAAAGAAGCAAACCTTCCTGCCGGCTTACCTGCCGCCTGCCTGGCGCGCCTGCCTGCCGGTAGGCAGGGTAGGCAGGATAGTCATGGAAAGGCAGGTGGAACATCATTTTATTTTACAATTCCATTAACAATTTAATATCATGGAAAATAAAATTATCTTATTGGTAGAAGACAATCTCGATGACGTCGATTTAACACTTCGTGCTTTAAAAAAGAACAATATAAAAAACGAAATCGTGGTGGCAGGCGATGGCGTTGAGGCCCTCGATTATCTTTTCGGTACAGGGAAATATTCCGGTCGCGACCTGATGATGATGCCTACCATTATTTTGCTCGACCTAAAACTTCCTAAAATTGACGGACTCGAAGTGTTACGTCGTATCCGTGCAAATAAACTAACAAAACTCCTTCCTGTTGTAATTTTAACTTCTTCAAGAGAGGAGCAAGATATTATAAATGGTTACAGTTTGGGCGTGAACAGCTATGTTCGAAAACCGGTCGATTTCAATCAATTTACCGAGGCTGTCAACCAACTTGGTTTATACTGGTTGCTGTTTAACGAGTTGCCGCCAATAAAAAATGGAGATCTATAAAATGAAAAAAATACTGCGTATATTGTTTATTGAAGATTCGGAGGATGATGCCCTTTTGCTTTTGCATCATATAAAAAAGGGTGGATACCGTGTTGATTATGAGCTTATACAAACTTTAATGCAATTGAAAGCTGCACTTCTCGAAAAAAAGTGGGACCTCATTATTTCCGATTATGCAATGCCTCATTTCAATGGATTGCGAGCGTTAACATACTTAACAGAGACAGGCCTTGATATTCCGTTTATTGTGGTATCAGGCACCATTGGCGAAGAGGTTGCTGTTAACATGATGAAAGCCGGGGCCAATGATTATCTCATGAAGGATAATCTGATGCGGTTATTACCCGCTATTGAAAGAGAGTTGCGTGATTGGGAAAGTCGGGCAGAAAGGAGACTGCTTAAACAAAAACAAAAACAATTAGAGGAAGAGCGTCTGTCCAATATGCGGTATTTCGAAAGCATGGATAAGATAAACCTGACCATTCTCGGAACCAATGACCTGGAACAGTTGATGAGAGATGTTCTTAAAACCATGATGTTGGTATTTGATTGCGATCGATCCTGGCTATTTTATCCATGCGACCCTGAAGCAACCTCGTTTATCGTCCCCATGGAAATTACCAAACCCGAATATCCGGGTGCAGGAATATTAAATGAGGAAGTACCCATGCCCAAGGACATGGCTCAAAATCTGCGTGAAGCACTGGAATCTTCAGATCCTGTGACTTATATGGCAGGGTCCGAAAAACCTATTAATAAAGTCAGTGCGGAGCAATTTGGTGTTAAATCGATGATGATGGTTGCACTATATCCAAAAACGGGCAAACCCTGGATGCTTGGCATGCACCAATGTTCGCACAAAAGAGAATGGACGACGGAAGAAAAACGGTTGTTACAGGAGACAGGAAGGCGTTTGAGCGATGCACTTACCAGCATGTTGATTCACCGTGATTTACGTAAAAGCGAAGCTGAGAACCGTGCGATTGTTGATGCGGTACCGGATCTTCTGTTTCGGGTCAATCGGGATGGCATCATAACAGATTTCCGAAAGCCGGAGCACATGAACCTGTATGTTGAATCAGACCAATTCCTTGGCCGGGCGATTGGTGAGGTGTTGCCTGTTAATGTTTCAGACGCTACCTACCCGGCAATCGAAAAAGCACTTAAAACGGATGAGGTTGTGACATTTGAATATAATCTTACATCAAAAGATCAATACCAATATTTTGAGGGGCGAATGATTGCCTTTTCGAAAGATGAAGTTTTGGTATTTGTGCGTAACATCACCGAACGCAAACAGGCGGAGGAACATCTCATCGAAAGTGAACAAAAATACCGGTCCTTAGCTGAATGCTCCCCTGACAATATCATCCGTTATGATAAGGAGTGCAAGGCAGTTTATATCAATCGCAACATGATTTTGACTGTAGGATCCGAGGTTGCTTCTATGATCGGCCAAACGCCGATGGAAAGTAATGATTTTCCGGGTACAGTTGACTATCAGGCAAATCTGCAACAAGTAATTCAAACAGGTCAACCAGAAGAATTCGATATTGTAGTTCCTGATACCAAAGGAGAATGGCGTGTACATCAAATTCGCATGATTGCCGAATACGACAATGATTGTAACATCATCGGTGCATTGTCCATTGGACGCGACATCACCGAACGTAGAATGGCAGAAAATGAAATAGCCCGGATGAACCGTAGCCTGCGGATGCTAAGCGAAGTCAATCAGGCGTTAATTCACATAACCGATGAAAAAGCCCTGCTGAACGAAGTATGCCGGATAGCTGTTGAAGATGGTGGTTATCGCATGGCCTGGGTAGGGTTTGCAGAGCACGATGAGGATAAGACCATTGTGCCGGTGGCGCGGGCAGGATTCGACTCAGGTTATATTGATGCGCTAAAATTAACCTGGGCAGATGCTGACCGTGGCCGGGGGCCGTGTGGTACGGCAATCCGCACAGGACAACCATTTGTCGTGCGTAATGTTTTGGAAGAACCCCTCTTTTCGATATGGTTTGAATCAGCCATCAAACAGGGTTATCAATCATTCATTGCGTTACCTCTGATTAGCGGGAGCCAAACATTTGGACTCATTGCCATTTACTCAGCCGAGATAGAAGCCTTCGATAGTAAGGAAGTTGAATTGCTTAAGGAAATGGGAGATGATCTGGCCTTTGGTCTAGTCGCGTTACAGGTTCGTGAAAACAGGGAAAAGGCAGAAAAGGCACTTCGGGAAAGTGAAGAACGTTACCGACTGATTGCTGAGAATACTGCGGATACAGTAGCTGTGCTGGACCTTAATCTAAATATGGTATATATCAGCCCATCGGTACTTAAGATGCGTGGATTTTCGGTAGAAGAATCTTTAAAACATTCTCTGGATCAGATTTTTACTCCTTCGTCTATGCAAAAAGTCAAAGAAACGTTTACCAAACAAATGGCATTGGAGGCAACGGGAAAGGCCGATCCAATGAGAACAGAAACAATTGAACTTGAAGAGTATTGTAAAGATGGCTCCATCATCTGGGTCGAGATTGTAGTGTCTTTCTTGAGAGATGTCAATCTGGTTCCTACGGGGATATTAACAGCTACAAGAAATATCACCGAACGTAAGCAATCTGAGGAAAAATTAAGGATACTATCCCGCGCGGTGGAACAAAGTCCGGCATCCATCATTATAACCAATACCGATGGGACAATAGAATACGTTAACCCAAAATTCATGTCCGTAACCGGATATTCAATTGATGAAGTACTCGGGCAGAATCCCAGGATTTTAAAATCCAGCGAACAAGGTCCTCAATATTATGAACAGTTTTGGAAGACCATCACTTCGGGCAAGGAGTGGTATGGTGAATTCCATAACAAGAAAAAAAACGGAGAACTATTTTGGGAACTTGCCTCTATTTCACCAATATTTGACACTGATGGTGCAATTACGCATTATCTGGCAGTGAAAGAAGATATCACGGCCCGCAAACAAACAGAGATAGAGTTAATAAAAGCCAAAGTAAAAGCGGAAGAGAGCGACCGGTTAAAATCGGCTTTCTTAGCCACCATGAGCCACGAGTTGCGAACACCTTTGAATCATATTATGGGTTTCAGCGATTTGATGCAGTCAGGCATTGATTTAGAGAATACAGTTGAATATGCCGGTATAATTAATAAAAGCGGGCATCACCTGCTCAATATGATTGAAGATATCTTTGAATTGGCCATTACTGAATCTTCAGGAATAAATCTAAGAAAAGAAACTTTTAAGATACTCGATCTTTTTTTAATTAGCCGATCCACACTTACTGAAATTCGGGAAGCTTCCGGAAAAAAGGATCAAATTGAACTTGTTTTTAGACCTGATAATGAACTTATTAACAGTCAAATTATTGCCGACAAGAATAAGATTACCCAGGTATTGACAAATCTGTTTAGTAATGCCGTCAAATTCACTCAAAGCGGTACAATTGAATTTGGGTTTCATCAAAAAACACCCGGATCGATTACTTTTTATGTTCGCGATACAGGCATTGGAATTCCAACGAATCAACACGCGTTGATATTTGATTTTTTCCGCCAGGGAGATGATTCACACACAAGAATATACGAGGGTATTGGTATTGGCCTTGCTATTTCAAAGAAGATTATCGATGTGATGGATGGCTCGTTAGATTTTGAATCAGAACCGGGCAAAGGAACTACATTTTATATCACGTTACCTGTAAAAATAGCTACTTCAAAAGTTAAGGACTCCGAAATTTTATTGCAGCCGAACTTTCCGGTTTTTGAAGGTAAGGTTATTTTAATTGTTGAAGATGATGCGGTAAGCATGGACTTAATTAAAACATTTGTATTGAATACGGGAGCCACTGTTATTGAAGCCAGCAATGGTAAGGAAGCTATAGAGAAGATGGTTGCACCTCCCGATGTAATCCTGATGGATTTATTCATGCCTGTTATGGATGGTTATGAGTCAACGCGAATTATTAAATCAAAATATCCTGATATACCTGTTATCGCGGTTACAGCTTATGCACTTTCTAAAGATAAATCAAAAGCATTTGCTGCAGGTTGTGATAGTATTATCTCCAAACCTGTTAGCAAGGAAATTTTATATGGCGAATTGACGAAATATTTAAAGTCGATGTGAGAATCTTACAATAGTTGTTTTGTCGAAATTGCATTGTTTTTGAAGATCAGAACTTAAAATAGAAGGGGTTTTTTTGTTGCAGCCGGCTAAAGCCAGGCTGCAATGGATAGATTCTATTCAGTTTTATTCATTTACGATGAACATGTTAAAAGCACATCCATTGCAACCGGATTTATCCGACTGCAAGGTCAGATTCATCCCAACATGGCCACGATGCAGGCATTCATCGTCACCGAAATTGCAATAGACCCTGTTTTATTACGAAAAACGGTGAAAGAAATGGTGGATGGTTCGTTCAATATGATTATCAGTGCTGCCGGCAATGCAGGACTTCCATTTGATTATTTATCGCAATTTCTCTTGCCAAAGGGTTCTGTATTAATTACATTTGTAAAATCTTAGCCAAATTAACATGCTTAGATAAATATCAAAAGGTTGGTATTCTGATTGTTATCGGAAATAAAACTGATCGTTACATTTGTCGGAAATAGGGAATAACTATCCTCTCCTCTCAAAATTATATGATTATTTCATTCAATGTGTATCAGTTCAATTGATATGTAATTGGCGATTACGCAAAAAAACTGGAGTCTGATAACCAGTCTAAAAAACAGGGCGTAACTGAAAAGCCTAATGAGTAAGAAAAAAAATTAATAATCAGTCTTATGAAAACAAAAATTTTACTTTCAGCTTTACTGTCATTTTTCGTACTGTCGGGGTATAGCACCCTCTGGACAGTTACCAACACAAATTTTGTATTTACTCCGGATAGCATTGCCATTGTTGAAGGTGATAGTGTGATGTTTACACTGGAAAACACACACAATGTGGTAGAGGTAAGCCATTCAACATGGTTAGTCAATGGCAATACGCCAATGCCCGGATTTTCATTGCCATTTGGAGGAGGCCTGCTGCATTCTTCACAGCTTACAGTTGGCATGCACTATTATGTTTGTGGTCCACATGCCTCAGGAGGAATGAAAGGGATCATCAACGTGCAAAACACATCGGGGATCTCTGAAAATCAATCTGTAATTTCGGTATATCCAAATCCGTCAAGCGGGATGTTCCAGTTTGAATTATCAGGTTTTCAGTTGAATAAAAGCAATAGCCTTCATATTTACAACCTTCAGGGGGCGAAGATTTATGAATCCGCAGTTAACAATGAGAAGTTTAATGTTGATCTGTCAACCCTTTCAGGTGGAATTTATTTTGTGAAGATTTTTAACGGAGAAGCCATTCTGTCGAAGAAAATTATGATTCAAAATTAGCAGGTACCAAAGATAATTTTTGGTAAAATGGTGTTGTTTAAAAAGGGGTTTATAATTCAATAACCCCCGTTTTGATGGCATACATCACCAGTTGTGCTGTGTTTTTCGATTGGGTTTTTTCCAACAGGCTGGCCCGGTGGTTGTCAACGGTGCGTTTGCTGATAAATAACTTGTCACCAATTTCCTGGTTCGATAATCCGGCACAAATCATTTTTAACACTTCTGTTTCCCGTGAGGTGAGTTGAATATCCGGTACTTCTGTATCACTTTTGTTCAGGTTTTTGATGACAGAATACATGATTTCTTCCGAAAAATAATGTTTGCCCTGGCACACTTGTTTGATGGCATCAATCACATCGTCTGGTTTCGAGTTTTTTAATAGAAAACCCTTCGCCCCGGCATCAATCATCTGATAATAATAACTCTCATCGCCGTGCATGGTGAGTGCAATGATGCAGGCTTCGGGATTCATCTCAATGATTTTTCGGGTGGATTCGACCCCATTCATCACGGGCATGTTGATGTCCATCAGGATAATATCAGGCATTTTATTGGTGACCCGCAACAGGGCTTCTTCACCGTTCGACGATTCAATAATTACACTATCAGGTATATAATGTTGAAGCAAGAGCTTTAACCCATTGCGAAACAAGGTGTGATCGTCAACAATCAGAATGGTTTTAGTTGTATCCATGGCTATTATTATACTTCAATGGTGACCAATACGCCTTCTCCGGGCTGACTTTTAAGTTGAAAACTCCCTTCGATGGAAGATATCCTGCTTTGGATGGTATGTAACCCCATTCCAAGAGGCTCCCGGCTCATGGGCATATCATAGTTAAACCCAATGCCATCGTCCTGAAACAGCAATTTGATTACTTCCTTTTCTTTGTATAGGCTCACCATAATCTTTCGGGCATTGGCATGTTTTATGGTGTTGTGAATCAGTTCGCACAAAGCCCGATACAAAATCAGCGAGGTTTCCTTGCTAATCCCGGTTGGTTCTTTGAGGTTGGTAACAAATTCAATTTTGAGGTTCGTGGCGGTGACTGTTTTGCTAATAAACGACCTGATGGCTACGATGAGTCCAAAATCTTCAAGCACCTGGGGACTGAGGTTGTTGGATATTTCCCGCAGGCTCTTGATGGCCTCATCTACCGATTCAATGGCATTTTCGTAAATGGGTTTTTTTTTGAATTCATGGTCTTCATCTGGTGCCAACGCGTAAAGCGACATTTTGATGGTCGACAACAAAGGCCCCAGGCCATCATGAAGTTCGTTGGCCATGCGCTTTCTTTCATTTTCTTCAGCGTTGATGATTGCAGATAAAACATGTTTTTCTGATTCCTGCCTGATTTCCTGCATTTTAGCCATGTAACCAAATATTTTTCGCACAAAAAACACCCCGATGACAATTAAAACCGAAATCAGTACCCCCAACCAATTGTTAATCTGTATTACCGTTTCTGAGGTCGATAATTGATAAAAAATATACAGTTCATACAAACGCCTGAAAGCCATCATCGATAGTCCAATCGAAAGCAGTATCCAACTCGATTTATATTTTGAACCTTTGATCAGGCTAATCACAATGGCCACGGCAATAAGCTGTAAAATGATGGATAAGATAATGGCAATTTGTGTCAACATACAAGTTTTTTAACTATTGGATAGTCGATTTATTTTCTTCCTTTTTCAAAAAGGATGCACCTTTATTTCTTCAAAAATAGCGAATTGTTTATTTACTTCCATGCTTAGGGTAGTTTATTTTTAAACATTCAGATTTCATCCGGATAATGGTAAGTTATTGCTTACTATTGAGATAAATGGGTTGAGTTTACCCGGTTTAGGTATAATTACCCATATCAAATCAAGTCTTTTTACCCTGGATTTTGGGGTGTTAATTCTCTTGAGGTCCGGGTTGCCTGGCAGTACATTTGTCAGCAAACAGATATTACCATGAAGACTTCAATTTTTAAAAGGATTTTAGCCGGGAAATTTTTATTATTGCTCGGCATTTTTTTTAGTATTCAATTTTCCTGTCAGGGACCGCAAAAAAAGTATGGTGACCGGCCACACGGAACATTTTCTATTTCCGGTGCCTTTGCCTTGTATCCTCTTACCGTAAAATGGGTAGAAGAGTTTATAAACGAATATCCTGATATTCAGGTGGATGTGAGTGCCGGAGGTGCAGGAAAAGGCATGGCCGATGTGCTGGCCAATATGGTGGATCTGGGTATGTTTTCACGTGAAGTGACACCTGCTGAATTGGAAAAAGGGGCATGGTACATCGCCGTGGCAAAGGATGCGGTAGTGCCTACCCTCAATTCGGAAAACCCATACAAAGTGCAATTACTCTCGAAAGGTTTATCCCAGGCTGTTTTTGCAGAATTATATACCCGGGAAAAAAAATGGTTGTGGAGCGATGTGAACGATGGCATTAACTCCCGTTCCCCAATACATATTTACACCCGTTCCGATGCCTGTGGGGCAGCCCAGGTATGGGCTTCCTATTTGGGAACTGACCAGGAGTCTCTCAAAGGAATTGGCGTTTTTGGAGATCCCGGCATGACAGATGCCGTAACGAAAGATGAAATGGGAATGGGCTATAACAACGTGGCTTATGCTTATGATGTAAATACACGCCAAAAGTATGAGAGCATCGAAATTCTTCCCATCGATTTTAATGGAAACGGCCAAATTGATTCCGTGGAAAACGTGTATCAATCGCTGGATTCGCTTATGAAAGCCATCAGCACAGGAGTGTATCCATCACCTCCCGCCCGTGAGCTCTATTTCATCTCCAAAGGAAAACCGAACAACGAACTGGTAAACCTGTTTTTAAACTGGGTATTGACCAAAGGTCAGCAATATGTTGCGCGGGCAGGCTACGTAGGATTGTCAGAAGACCATATTACGAAACAACTGAGGTTGTTAGAAGATGAAGCACATTAGATTAACCAGGTACCGCAAGTGGCGCAATGTGTTTCACCAGTCGTGGATGATGATCGCCTTGTTGGCGATGTTGTTCATACCGTTGGTACTTGTTGCCGGACTCATTATGAAATCGATGCTGCTGTTAGAAAACCACCCTTTGTTTGAATTGTTGTTTTCTTCTGATTGGAGCCCGCTTTCAAGTCGTTTTGGATTTCTTCCTTTTATTGTCAGCTCATTGTGGATTACCATTTTGTCGTTGCTTATATCGGCTCCGGTTTGCCTGCTTACCGCCATTCACCTGACTCAATATGCCAAACGTTGGGTGTTGCGTATCATGCATCCGGTAATCGATATCCTGGCGGGGATCCCCTCTGTTATTTTTGGCGTATGGGGTATTTTGGTGATTGTTCCTTTTATTTCTCATCAATTGGGGCCTTTATTTGGTAAAAGCGTTTCAGGTTATTCCATACTTGCCGGTGCTTTTGTGCTTTCCATCATGATTATTCCATTCATGCTCAACATGCTCATCGAACTCATCAAGGCGGTGCCAAACGAACTTCAGGAAGCTTCGCTTTCGTTGGGGGCCTCTAAATGGCAGACCATAAAATTGGTGGTCGTGCGAAAAGCCCTTCCGGGAATTGTGTCTTCGTTTGGATTGGGAATGTCGCGTGCTTTTGGTGAAACCATCGCCGTGTTGATGGTGGTGGGCAATGTAACACGTATTCCAACCGGGGTATTTCAACCAGGGTATCCACTCCCTGCGCTGATCGCCAACAATTATGGTGAAATGCTGAGTATTCCACTTTACGACTCGGCCCTGATGCTGGCAGCGCTGATATTATTCCTGGTGGTGTTGATGTTTAATGTATTCTCCAGGTTCCTCATATTAAAAGCAGAAACACATTGATTATGAACACAAAGACCGAAGAGAAATTTTTCAGGATGTTGATGTTTCTTTCTACCATTTTCATCGTGGGCGTGTTGCTGCTTATTGTCGTCAGTGTTTTGTATAAAGGATTGCCATCCCTAAGTTTCACTATGCTCACCAGCATTCCAAAAGGGGGCTTTTACTTTGGTGAAGAAGGGGGAATTTTAAACGCCATCATCGGATCCATCTATCTTTCCCTTGGGGCTACCTTTCTGGCTTTTATCATCGGTTGGCCCATTGCCTTGTACATGAACGTTTATTTAGTAAAACACCATACCCTGGTGAATGCCATCCGCTTTGTTTTTGATGTGCTATGGGGAGTTCCTTCTATCGTTTATGGTGCTTTTGGTTTTATACTGATGGTGTTTTTAGGTGTCAGGGCTTCTTTGCTGGCGGGAATCATCACCGTGAGTTTATTTATTGTTCCCATCATGGTCAGGGCCATCGATGAATCGTTAAAGTCGGTTCCCCGTGGTTTGCTCGAGTCGGCTTTGTCATTGGGCTCAACCCGATCCGAGATCTCATACAGGATTTTTTCGCGCGAAGCATTTCAGGGCATTATAACAGCCATTCTGTTAAGTTTTGGCAGGGCTATTGGTGATGCAGCTTCCGTATTATTTACTACAGGATATACCGACCGCATTCCCACTTCTCTCATGGAACCTTCGGCTACCCTGCCGCTATCTATCTTTTTTCAACTGAGCTCACCCATCGAGGCGGTACAAGACAGGGCCTATGCTTCAGCTACCGTTTTAATTTCTATGGTGTTGGTCATTAGCTTGTTGTCACGATTTATTGGCAATCGCCGTAACTAACTCTTCAAACCGTATGAACAATAAAATTTCCATACACAACCTTTGCCTTTCCATTGATCGACAGCCGATATTGAAAAATGTAAGCCTGAACATACCAACAAATAAAATTACGGTGATACTCGGGCCTTCCGGCTGCGGAAAGACTACCTTACTTAAAAGCTTAAACCGGTTGACCGATTTAATACCCGGCGTACAGCAATCGGGCGAAATCATGTTGGATGGGGTGAACATTCTCAACGGAAACCAGGATTTGGTCGACATCAGACAAAAAATGGGTCTTCTGGCGCAGCGTCCCTATCCATTGCCCATGAATATTTACAAAAATATTACTTACGGGCTGCGCATCAGCGGAAGGCGTAACCGCCAGTTTTTGGATAAGCGGGTGGAACATTATTTGAAAATGGTGAATTTGTGGGACGAAGTAAAAGACCGGTTAAAGGATCCGGCCAGCGCGCTGTCCATTGGGCAGCAGCAACGGCTGTGCCTGGCACGCGGATTGGCTGTGGATCCGGAAATTATCCTGGCCGATGAGCCTACTTCCTCGCTTGATCCCATTTCGAGCAAGTTGATTGAAGAAAAATTCCTGGAGTTGAAGAGCCAATATACCATCGTGTTGGTTACCCACATTTTACGCCAGGCCAAGCGTATGGCCGACTATGTGGTGTTTATGTACCTGGGCGAAGTGATTGAACAAGGTACGCCGGATGAGCTGTTTAATAACCCACAGCATCCGGTTACCAAGTCGTATTTGAGCGGACAGTTTTATTAGTAGTAACGTGATATTAAACAGTTTGTAATGAAAAATCAAAACTATTCCTGCTTATTTCTGCTGGCGATGATTATTGGATTTCTTCCGGCAGAGAGTTATGGTCAGTTTAACATCGAAGCCTCCATTCGGCCAAGAGTAGAGTACCGTTGTGGCTATAAAGAATTAGCCAAAAGTGGCACAGACCCTGTGCTAACTATTTCTCAGCGGACGCGTTTGGGAGTCACCTATCAATCTGAAAAACTAAAGGCGAAGATTTCCTTTCAAGACGTCCGGGTTTGGGGTGATGAAACCCAGTTTTCATCTACTGGTGTTCATGGTGATATCGCCAGCATCGATCTGGCGGAAGCCTGGTTATCATTCATTATTACAGAGTCATTTGCTTTGACTGCCGGCAGACAGGCACTTTCGTTTGATGATGAACGTTTGCTGGCCAAACGAGACTGGAATCAGAACGCACTATTTTATGATGCGGTCACCATGAGCTTTCAATCTGGCAAAACCGATGTTCGGGCGGGGATCTCCTACAACAACCAGGCAGATAAAAGTTTTATGGAACCCTATGATCCCGTCAAAATGAAATCCCTTGGTTTTTTGCATTTATCACAGAAAATCAATTCCAAAATAAATGCCTCTGTAATCACCATGTTTTCAGGATTTACCAGTTCAGATACTACCCTGGAGTTGTATTTGAAAGGTACCTCGGGTATCAATCTGAATTTCAATTCCGATCCATGGAAGGTGTTCTCCAGCTTTTATTATCAGTATGGAAAGGATGTTTACCAGGGACTTGTAAAAACTTCATCTGCCTATAATTTCAACTTGCAAGCAGAATTTAAAGCTACATATTTCATGTTACAAGGGGGCTTTTCGTTGCTTTCGGGCGATAAAAAAAGTGATGCTGAAAACGGGACAACTCACTTGTTTGATGTATTGTATGGGGCGCGCCACAAGTATTATGGTTATTTGGATTATTTCAACAACCTGCGCAAGTCAACCAGAAATGGGGGGCTAAATGATTTTTATGCCACCATCGGTGTTCCCATTGTTCCAAAAGTTGATATTTTTGGATCCTGTCACGCCTTTTACTTAAATCAGGTTCCTTCCTACCTTGACAATTTGTCAAATGGTCCAGGCACATCCTGGCTTGCCTCAGAATTCGACTTCTGGCTCAAAGCCGATGTTTTGAAGGGGATCAATATCCTGACGGGTTATTCGTTCATGTTACCGGGCCATCACATGAAAGTAATCCAGAATGTTTCAGGCGACAACCCATTTTCGTCCTGGGCGTGGGTGATGGTCACCTTTTCGGTGAAGAGCAAGGGCCTGTAATGATTATTTGATCACCCGCTTTTGAAGTTCACTTTTCAGCAATTCCTTGTTAAGTGGCTTGGAAAGAATCGTTTTGTCCTGGTCGAGAATGAAAACAGATGGAGTTGCGGCAATTCCATATTCATCAATAAGCGGTCCGTCCCAGCCTTTTAATTCACCCACATTGATCCAGTGATAGCCATTTTTCTGAATGGATTGTAGAATTTTTTCCTTTGAATCATCCACGGAAACGCTGATTACTTCCAGTTGATTGCGAGTGGTTTGGTCGTAATAGGTTTTGATAACCGGCAGGAGTTCATCGCAATGAGGGCACCAGCTGGCCCAAAAGACAAGTACGGTTGTTTTGGCTTTAATGGAATCGAGTGTGACCATGTTTCCGTTCAAATCAAGGGTAGTAAACCTGGGCGCCTTTTGGCCAAGAGCCAGTTTGCGGATCAATTCCATTTTGTTGGCCAGCTTGGCTTTGCGTTGGGTGTTCTCACAAAACTGCTCCAGCCGGTTGCTATTGGCGATGTGTTCCAAACCGCGCTCAAACCCGATGCCTTCAAAACCTTTTACCAGAAAATCCACTAAAAATTCATACATCTGTTGATTAACGGCGGCTTTCTTCAGGACGGAATCCACCGCCATCAGTAAATTTTCTTCCAGTGATTCCTGGCTATTGGCATTAAACTGATAAAGCGACATATACTGAACCACTTTGGATGTCACTATGCTGCTCCTGATGAGCATCGTGTCGCTAAAATCTACTTTATTCAAGTAGTGGGTTTTAAGATATTGGTTTTCATCCCCGGCATTCATACCTGTGGGAGCAATAAGGGGTTGGTCTGATTTTATAAATCTGGCGGCCAATGTATTGGGATGATCAGAAATAATTGTTTCAATTCTTTCTTCCAATTGGTTTTTCATCAAAGTATATTGCTCAACCACTGCCTTATAAAAAGGATCGCTTTTAGGATATTCCACTATCAAAGGGCGCAATAAATCCATCTTATACAGGTTGTGTCCTTTAAGGTAGAGGTAATTATAATACAACAGGTTTTCAACTGAACTGATGATTTGAACCTCATCATCTCCATTAAAACCCGTGGTGGCAAATTGGATGTCTTCGTGGTTCACTATCAATTCAACGGCTCGCCCCGGGCTCTGAATGGTGATGTACATTCCGGTTGGTGCGTCTTCTCTGAGCGAAAAAGTAAATGCACCTGTTTGGTCTGTAAGCGTGGTGTCGACCAGTACCCGATTTTCACCCGATACCCTCATCAGGTAAATTTTCTCATTGGAAAGTCCGGAGAATGAGCCGCTTATTTGATGGTTTTGTTGAGCGGAAAGATAAAGAACAGAAAGAAGTATCCAACCGGTAATAGTTGCTCTTATCATATTTATTTTTTTTCAAAAGTAGTATTAGAACCCTTTTGGTGAGCAAATGAAAGGAATTTTTAACAAATGAGTTTTTTTGAACAAATAAAGCTTGGGTTATAGCTTTCGGAGCCAACACTCCATTTCCCTTATTCTAAAAAAATGACCCTTCATTTTTTTTACTTATAAGGATACTTTAGTGAAATTCAGATAGTGATTCCATGTCTTGTAGAATATATTGGTTATTTTTATCCAAAAAATACCAATGACTTACATTATCAAACAACTGGCCGATCAAATCGGCATCATTACCATGAACAACGATCTCAGGCGAAACTCGTTGAGCCTCGCGATGCTTCAGGAGTTTTCTCTGGCTTTTGATGAGTTGGCGGATCAACATGCACGGGTTGTTATTATCCGAAGCAATCCCGGAGCAAAGGTTTGGTCCGCAGGGCTCGATATCAGCGAGCTTCCCGAACCGGGAAAAGATCCGTTGCCTTATAACCACCCCCTGGAACAGTTGATGCGAAAGATTGAAGACTTTCCTGCCCCGGTTATTGCCATGATTGAAGGTACGGTATGGGGTGGCGGTTGCGATTTGGCCTTTACATGCGACCTGTTAATTGGGTCACCCCAGTGTTCCTTTGCTATTACTCCTGCTAAAATCGGGGTTCCATATAATGCAACCGGGCTGGTGCATTTTTTAAACTTTGTAGAAATGAACATCGCCAAAGAGATGTTTTTTACGGCTAAACCCATCAACTCCGAAAGGGCTGACAACCTGGGAATTATTAATCACCTGGTGCCATTGGACCAGTTGGAAGCTTTTACCATGAAAATGGCCAGCGAAATTTCATTCAACTCACCACTGGCCATTTCGGTTATCAAGCAACAACTAAACCTGTTGGGCAAGGCACGCCCCATGAATCCAATTGTATTTGAGCAAATTGCTGAGTTAAGGCAAAAAGCATATAACAGCCACGATTTTCTGGAAGGAAAAAATTCTTTTTTAGAAAAAAGACATCCCGTATTTAAAGGAGAATAGCCTTTGAAGGTGGTTTTGGTTGACAAAGTTTTATTCAGAATTCAGTCATTAGACTGAAGAGTACTTTATAATGATTCAGTTTATTTTGATTTGTTAAGTTTTTTGCTCTGGTCGTTTTTATATTTTTGCAGCCGCTAACACAAGACTAAAAAAAATACTCTTAAAAATCAATCTATGAATAGTGTAAAGGAAATCGGGAAACTGCTCGATAAACTTGGAATTAAAGAACTTAACTGTGGAGTTTCAACCGGAGCTGAATGGATAGATACCACAGGCGATATAACCTCCTCCTTTTCACCTATTGACGGAAAAGAAATTGCAAGGGTTAAAAATGCCACCCTCGACGATTATGAAATGGTTGTTAAAAAAGCACAGGCAGCCTTTCTGGTTTGGCGCAAAGTGCCTGCACCTGCCCGGGCTGAAATCATTCGACAGATTGGTTGTGCCTTGCGCGAACACAAAGAAGAGCTGGGAGCTTTGGTTACTATTGAGATGGGAAAAATATACCAGGAGGGCCTGGGCGAAGTGCAGGAAATGATCGACATCTGTGATTTTGCCGTTGGCCTTGCGCGCCTGATTAACGGGGTCAACCTGCAGTCGGAGCGGGTAGATCACCGCTTGTCAGAGCAATACCAGCCCCTGGGCATTGTTGGAATCATTACTTCCTATAATTTTCCGGTGGCCGTTTGGGCCTGGAATTCAGCCTTAGCTGCCATTGCCGGCGATGTAGTGATATGGAAACCTTCGTCAAAAACACCGCTGACAGCCCTGGCTACCCAACGGATTATTAAAGAAGTATTAATCAGGAATGAGGTCCCCGAAGGTGTATTTAACCTGCTGGTGGCCAAGTCTTCTGTAATGGGGGATAATTTCCTGGCAGACAAGCGCATTCAGCTTATGTCGGTAACAGGCTCAACTGCCGTTGGAAAAAGGGTAGGGGAGATCGTCGGAAAACGTCTCGGTAAAACTATACTGGAACTTGGTGGCAACAACGCGGTGATCATCACCCCAAAAGCCGACATTCAGATGGCCGTAATGTCAACTGTTTTTGGAACTGTTGGTACCGCCGGACAACGATGTACCAGCACCCGAAGGGTGATAATTCATGAAGATATTTATGATGAGGTATGCAGCAAATTCATTTCTGCCTACGAAAATATCGTACCTAAAATTGGCAATCCATTGGATGAATCATTTCTGGTAGGGCCGTTGATCGACACGAATTCAGTTGCATTGTTTAAAAATGCGGTAACGAAGGTTGTCGAAGAAGGAGGAAAAATACTGTTTGGCGGAGTGGTATGCAAAGGTCCTGGTTTTGAAACAGGAACCTACGTGGTGCCATGTATTGCCGAAGCTGAAAATCATTTTAGGATCGTTCAGGAAGAAACATTTGCTCCCATTGTCTATTTTATAAAGTACAGTGGAAGCATCCTCGACGCCATTGCCATACAAAATGATGTACCACAAGGATTGTCTTCTGCCTGTTTTACACTGGACATGCGTGAAGCTGAAACATTCGTTTCTTACGCAGGATCCGATTGTGGCATAGCCAATGTCAACCTGGGAACTTCCGGCGCCGAAATCGGAGGTGCGTTTGGAGGCGAAAAAGAGACCGGTGGTGGCCGTGAGTCTGGATCTGATGCGTGGAAGGTTTACATGCGCAGGCAAACCAATACCATCAATTTTGGCACGGATTTACCCTTGGCGCAAGGGATTAAATTTGTGATTTAATTGTTTTATTCAGGTTCTGTTTCGCAAGGAACAGAACTCTTTTATAATTAATACACTATCAGATGAAATACTTCTTTATAACACTTATGTTGTCCGTATTATTTACGGCCTGTTCAACGGCTCCGACTCCTGCAACAGACGAAAAGCAGCAGTCAGAAACAGGCTATGTGGTGGTTCTCGACACCGCCATGACGCTGGCCGAATTCGCAAAAGCCAACCAAATTGGCGAACCCTATTTGCGGCAACAATTGGGTATGCCAACCAGGGGTGGTTCAACAATTCCTTTGTACCAGCTAAAGAGGAATTTCAAGTTTACATTTGAGAAATTGACCGGGATCGTTGAAAAAGCCAAGAATAGAAAATAGCGAAAGTGAGAACCCTTTTCCTGACCCGATGGTGATCGGAGAAACCAAAGAAAATAAATCGGCATAACTCATCGTATATGCTTACCTTTGGTGTCTTCATTATTAAACAATAGCGCCATTGAAAAAGCAACTTTTTATTACCGTTGGATGGATTGGATTGTCGGTCTTACTCATCAGTTGGGGTTCGACAGGACACTATAAAATTAATACCGCTTCCGGGCTTTCTTTTAATTCAGAAATGGCTCAGTTTAACTCATGGATCAGCACTTTAGCCGATTACGCGTCGGAAGCTGATCACCGCAAGGCCTGGGATCCCACGGAAGGTCCCAAACATTATATCGACATTGATAATTATCCTGAGTTTGTAAGTGACGGGTCCATTGCTCAGACATGGGATTCAGTTATTTCGGTTCATGGAGCTGCTTTTGTGTATGACAATGGTATTTTGCCCTGGGCGACGATGATTACTTTTGATTCGCTTGAAAGTTGTTTTGAACGCCGCGATTGGGACAAAGCGGTGCTTTTTGCTGCTGACCTGGGGCATTATGTTGCTGATGGACACATGCCCATGCATATCACCAGAAATTATAACGGTCAGTTTTCAGGAAATTCTGGCATCCATTCACGCTACGAATCCACCATGATCAATGCGTACATCTCTCAGTTCAACTACGAAGGCGCTGAAACAAATGAAATTGAAGATGTAAACCAGTATATTTTTGACTATCTGTATACAAACTATACTTTCGTGGATTCTGTGCTGGCAGCTGATGATTATGCCAAAGGGATTAACAGCAATACGAGTTCGTCAGAATACAAGCAGGCGCTGTGGGAAAAATCAAATGGATTTACCATTCCCCTGTTCAGCAATGCTTCCCATGCGCTATCGGAGCTGATTTACACCGCCTGGACCCGGGCAGGAAGCCCCTTGATTTCGCCCGACTATGTTTTTGTTCCTGGTGCCGAGAGCAACTTTACTTTAAAGCAAAATGTACCCAATCCATTTAGTAATTCTACCCAAATTCAATATAGCCTGACGGTGAAATCTGAGGTCATTATTCAGGTCTTTAATTTATCAGGGCAGACGGTTGCTACTCTTGACAAAGGGCAAAAAGAAAAAGGCGACTATACCATCGATTGGAAACCGCAAAACCTTCGGTCAGGAATTTATTATGTGATGTTAAAATCGGATCGGTTTGCTGACTTTAAGAAGATGGTGGTGGTGAATTAGGAAGGAGTGCATCCTGAACTGATGGTACAGAACAGAAATCCCGGAGTTCGTTGACCCGGGGGCTTTTGATGATAGCCGGCGTAACTCATAATTCATTTTGATATGGTAAATCCTTCAAAAATTAGTGAAATCAATCAGGTAATTGAAGCCTATTTTAAGGAACATAGTTCACTTACCATTGTTCCGGTAAAAGAATTGATGCCCGCCTTTATTGGTGCGGGTATATTTGCAAAAGACTTACGGAACGGATTGCCAATTCGCCAAATACTCAGAGAACTGGATGAAGCAAATCAGCTACAGCTTATACCCGCGCTTTATGCTGAAAGGAACGGGCAAAGTACCTATTGGTATTTTATTGCTGACAATACAACCGTTCCAACGACGCCGTACAAGCAGGATGAGAAAAGTACTGCAGGGAAAGAGGATTCGTTATCACGTGCGCAAAGCGATGCAACTTACGTGATTGATTTATGCGACCGGGTACTGGGCCGGAAAGCTAACCGCAAAAAGAGGTTCGATTTTCTCCTTGGCGATGTTCATAAGGATGGCGTCAGCAGGACAAAACTTCCGGTAGATGCTTTTTACGAACAACTACAGTTGGTGGTAGGGTATAAAGAAATGCCGGCCAGCGACCCCGGTGCCCCTTTTTATAAATCCAGAATGAAAACCGTCAGTGGAGTCACACGTGAGGAACAGCGGCGGTTATATGACAAACGCAGAGCCGAGTTGCTTCCCAAGCATCAGATCGATCTGGTCGTTATTTCCTTTACCGATTTTTTAATTGATGCTCAGAATAGAATTATACGCAATGAAGAACGTGATATTCAGGTGGTGCAAAATGCATTAAAAAAAATAATTCAAAAAAATAGCTAGGGTCACCATGGTTGCGGCTTTCAATTGGGGTTGTGGTTATTGGTAAAGGCGCGCGTTGAAAAAAACACGCGCCAGAAATGGGAAGATACGGTGTGCGTTTGGGCTATCATACCGTTTCCTCCACAATTTTTATTTCCTCCTCTGTCAAACCATACAACTCATAAACCATTTGGTCGATTTCTTTGTCGGTTTTTTCGATTTCGGATTTTAAGGTTTGGGCTTTTGATTTTTGTTCGTTGAAATATTCCTCCCATTCGGCTTCTTCGGAAAGGCTGACTTTTATTCTCTTTTTTGCCAGTTCTTTAATGAATTCGGGATATGAAAGCATATGCCAGTTTTGCAATTTTACCGGCAAATTTTCAATATTAAATTTGCGCTGAATGGTTCGGGTAAATTTTGCAATACTGTTTTGCAGGTCATTTGTACAGCGGGTACGTTCCGAAGCATAATTTGCGAGTTGTATTGTTTGTTCATCTCCGGATTTCGGAACCGGAAAATGTTCGAAATAGACTTTACGGATTTCCCGCGTCCCTCCTTGCAATTCAGGGCAGTTATACCAAATCCAAAGTTTCGCCAAAGATGAATTGAATAGTGCTGTGAGGAAAAGTAAGGAAATGGAATCGTCATTGGAAGTGAGAATAAAACTTTTGTCATTGCTCAGAAATCCGCTTTCGTCGTATGTGAATGGAAAAACCGATGTCATATTTGGATAAATGATTTTGGGTTTTGAGAATTCTTTGTAATAGTTGATACTATCCTGTGTTTCAAACCAACAATTGTTAGTTTTTTTTCGAGCACCCTTTTCACCGGTTTGTTTTATCCGGTCGTACCCAAAGGAAAGTAAATGATCCCTGATAGCAGGATAATGATCAATTTCCAGTTTTAAAGCAGGAAAAGTACCAATCAAATATTCAAAACCTGTAATTCCATAAACCGAAATGTCTCTTCCCCTAACCATTGGTTTTATTAGTTCATCACTTTTTGCATCGGTTGCAATCAAATTGTTGCGGGTTTCTTCATCAATGTAAAAGGCATCATTGTAACCTGTTTTTATCCCATAATTTATGCTTATTGGCAAATCTTTCAATTTGATACCATTAAGTTTCATTCTCTCTAGCTTTATTGAATCGTGATAAGGCTGGATACTCCATTCTGATTCACCAAACTTCGAAGAAGAATATTCGTAGAGATTCTTTTTTACCTCCGTAATAAAATCGCCATGATACGTTTTTTTGTTGAACGATAAAACTTCGAGGTGGTCAAACGGTTTGCTGTTCTGTGTTACAAAAATGCAAACATAGGTAGTTGCTTCATTAAAAAACTGAATATCGCCAAAGTTAAGAATCTGTCGTAATCCGGTTTTTGCCAAAAATTTCCGCAATGGTTTGCCATACTCCACCAACATCCATTTGTTAGGCATAATAAACGATTGCAAACCACCGGGTTTCAATAATTTAAATCCGCGTTCAGTGAAAACACAATACAAGTCGGCGCCTTTGTCAAATGTTTCGTAGCCACTCTTTTTAAGAATATCGCTCATTTCTCCGATCGACTGGAGCTGGACATACGGCGGGTTCCCAATCACAACATCAAAACCTCCTTTATATTCGGGGCGGAAGGCATGTTCAGGCGTGGTTAGGAATTCTTTTTTTAGTTTTTCTATTTCTTTTATTTCGGGCAGTTCGTGTTTTATGCGGTTGTTTCGGATATATGCTATCGCATTCGCCAGGTATTCATCGTCTTTTATTTCCGATTTTCCGAACTTCTGCGTCCAGACCTGCCGCTGCGTTATCCCCCGTTTCGTAGCCTCGTCTTCTTCCGGCAGAGGCGCATCTACGGCTACGGACAAGGGGGCATGCCCCCTTGTTACGGCCGTGCCGATAGCTTCACTAGTATAGCCCCGCTTTCTATTTCGTTCCTTTGCACTTATCGATTTTAGTTTTCCTACTATTTTCGATAGTTCTTCTTCTTCGCATACCAGCAATATATGCATATGGTCGCCACAGATATTATATTCTACCACATTTAGCCTGTCAGCTATGACTATATCTCGAACCGTTTGGGTTATTATTATTTCATCTTCAGCATCAAACCATTCTGCTTCTCCAAGTACAACATGGTTATCGAACATCCGTTGCGAGTATCTCGAATTATGTGTTGCCGTAGTAATGTGCCATGCTTTTTTTTCCTTTTCCTGAAAAATATCCGGAAATTCCTGTTGCCAGTTAAATGCTTTTTCACCGGCAACTTCGGGATCGTCAATCAGCGAATTTCCGCACTTTATATTGTTGTTCAGTTTGTTTAGTTTTCTTCCTTTTTGGGCAGTACGTAACCAAAGAGAGAGTTTTGCAATTTCAACCGATTCTTCATTTAAGTCAACGCCATAAATGTTTTTTTCGAGAATGTCGGTGGTGATGTCGGAGAAAACCAAACCACTTCCAAAAATTTGTGCTCGTAAATCGTCAATTTTGCGATGCTCGGTTATCAAAAAGTCTAAAGCCTGATTTAAGAACGCCCCCGAACCACAAGCCGGGTCGAGAATGGTTAAACTTAAAAGCCAGTTTCGATAATTGGTAAGTTTATCGTCAAGCGTTTTTATGGTGTCCTTTTTGCGGTTTTTACGGCCCTTGGCGTATTCTTCATCAACCATATCAAGTTCTTTCCGCTTTTCCTCGCAAAGTTTACCAATGGTATTTTCTACAATGTATTTGGTTATGTATTTTGGAGTGTAAAAAATTCCGTCCTTTTTGCGTTTGGTCTTTTGATTATCAACTGTTTCGCCTTTTATTTCAGCTTGAACATTTTCAATTTCGCCAAGCGAATGTTCAAAAATGTGACCAAGAATGTTTACATCTACATCGGTTTCAAAATCGTACTGACTTAAAGTTAAAGTATGCTTGAGTAGAATTTCATCGTCAATAGAAATGTTATCCAGTATTTCATCGGGCGCAAACAGTCCGCCATTGTACGCAAATATTTCTTCTCGATTACCACCTTTTGGACGACCCGTATTTAGAACATTAAAATATTGTTTAAAAATATTATATAAAGGTTTTTTATCACCAAATGCAACATCATCTTTCCATTTTTCAACAATTTGCGTTATTGAATTAGCTGGTACAAGAAGTCGATCTTCGGCAAATAAGATAAACAGAAAACGGTCAAGCAATTTCTGGGTTTTCTTGAAAAGTAAAAGTTTACTTCGACTTCGCTCAGTACAAGCATCGGTTTCCGGATTGTTCTTTACAAGGTTGTTGTATATCGCTTCCCGGAATTTTGAATAATCTGCATACAGTTTTATGGTAATGTTTTCTTCCTGTAAAAGCGATAATTCTTTTATTTTCTGAGGTAATCCATTTAGCAAATTGTCTTTTGCCAAACAAAGCCACATTAACGAAAACTGCTCCCGTGTCAGGTTGAATAAGTCAAAATCGATATGGTCAACCGCATTTTGAATATAGAAACGAAGTTTTTCAAAGTTTGAAGTAATCACATAAACACATTTCGGATGGTGGTTTTTGTACCCGAATGCTTGTGTTTCAATTTTGTCTAAGTCGGTTGTGTCAGTTCCTTTTAATTCAATAACCGCAATGGCATCTTCGCCTTTCAAAATGGCGCCATCAGCTTTCTTGCTGTTGACAATGTTTTTTAATTCTGTTGTCAGGTTGAAATTGGGTTGCGGATTGAGAGTATATTCAAAAATCGACACGAAAAGTTCCCGTAAAAATCCCTCTTGAAATTGCTCCTCCTTTGAATTTCTGATGTTCTCCTGAATCGAAGGATTTCCAAAGTATTTTTGAAATTCCTTGTATTTCTTGTCAATCAGAACGGAATCTAACTCGTTTAAATATTTTTTCTCTACCGATTTTTGAAACAAACTCATGTTATCCTTTTAATCTCATTTTTAATCCAGTTATCAGTCCGCAAAATACAATTTTATTGTCAGTTTCAATCCAAAAGTATCATGCTAATCCGTGTGCGTTGGCAAAAAAAATCATGTGATTGGTAGCGAAGACCTGCCTGCCGAAGCTTCGGCGCAGGCAGGGACGGTGGCAGGGTTAGTCGTTCTTTTCAAATTTTATAAATGTTAAGGTGTCGTTCTCGAGATAAGGACTGTCGTAGAAAATACTAATGTCAAAACTTGAACTATCCTCTGACATTTTAAAGTAGGATATCTTAAAGTTTGAATTGCTTGAATGAAACCACTTTGTATGAATATAATTCCCGCTTAGTTTATACCAATACGGCCCGTCTCCATATTTGCGCGGTACTACATTTCTATTCTCAAACTGTAAATAGAAGATTGGATATTGGCCATCATAAACAGGGTGAAATATTATAAAGTCTGTTTTATTTTCTTTCTCCATCCAGATTCCTTTTAATGGACTATTCTTAAAGCTTATTTCTGGTGTATTTTGACCTAATAATTCTTCTTCCAGTTTTTCATACCAGTCATAGCTAATAGTATCTATGTTTAGAAAGAGTTCCTGTCTTTCATTCATGTTTAGCTGCCCGATATATTCTGGGTAAAGTGTTATGGATAAATAATTTTCAACTTTTTTAGCCCTGGTGCTGTCACGGATTTCTTTTTCATTTGTATTTGTCTGAGAATACAATTGACTTGAAAAAGCAGTTATCAATAGTACAAGTATGTAATCCCTCATTTGTTCATGTTTTAATTGCTCTTATATTTTCGCTTACCGGGCGTGCATATGCTTTGTGGCGGACTTCTATCTTGCCACACCGATTTATATTTGTAACTAAAATGTTCATTTTAATAACGTAACCCGCCATAAAGTATGATGCATTGTTGCCGTTTCGTTGTTTATTTTAATCTCTTTTTATTTTCAATATAAATATCATCTGACACTTTTTTCAAAGCTTTCATAAAATCCTGGTCATCAAGCGATTTTAGTTGAATTTGTACGGTGTCTCTAAGTTGTCTGAATCGTTCTGATTTATCGATTTGATTACGAATTAAAATCGAATTTATGCTTTCAAGATTTGAAAGTACAACGAGTTCGTTAATACTTGCAAAGTCACGAATATTAAGTCCTTTTTTAGCTTTTACTGTATTCGCATCCTTCCAATCTTTTGCAGTACACTTAAATAATGCAACATTCAATAAATCTGCTTCCTCAGCATATAGCAGCCATTCTTTGTCTTTATCGTAATTTCTTTTTGGCAATATACAGTCTTTAACAGCTTCGGTATGGATTTGATAATTTGTTTTCGTTAAAACCCTTTTCACATTCCACTCAAGATTATACTGATTACTTTCAACCTCCTTTAATCTTTGATATTCTTTTATCAGCAATAATTTAAACATTGGGCTTATCCATGAACCAAATTCAAAAGCCAAATCTTTATGAGCATAGGTTCCTCCGTACCTGCCAGATTTTGAAATTATTCCGATTGCATTTGTTGTCTCAATCCATTTTCTTGGTGTCAAATTGAAGCTGTTTAATCCTGCCTGTTTTCTAAAGGTGTCGAATTCGACATGTTTAAAATTAGGATTATTTAAAGTCTCCCACAAACCAATGAACTCAACAGTGTTTCTGTTTCTCATCCAGTTACGAATATGGTCGCCACCGTCTTCATTTCTAACCATATCAGTCAAGCAGATATAATCTTGCTCGTCTTGTTTTACAATCGAAATGAGCTTATTTTCAACTTCTATTTGTGATTTACTCGACATAGTTTCTGATCGTATTTTTTGAATAACAAATATACGATTCTATTGGTTCTATTTGTTATGTCGCTGATTACAATGAACGCCAACCTTCGCTTACCGTCAATCGTCGCGATACCTCTTATATAATCTTCCTTGTTAATAATCCTTTCAGCATTCATTTAATCTCATTATCATTATATTATCCAATTTCAACGGTATATAATTAGTTAAATCGGTTTCTTTCTTTATCTTGTAATTGGATCATCGGGTGTTTGGTGGGGTAAATCTAGGAAATTATTTTATTGGTTTTACGTTGGGGGTGTTTTATTGAGGATAGTTGTTTCATTCATACTATTTTAGAGGAGATGTCTCGTCATTTCGCTTGCCTGCCATGTGCTTGAAAACATAACCTTGTGTTTAGACGTTTCTTTATTTTTTATTGTCCCAGTTTAATAATTCCACCATCATTTTCATCGCCCCCGTTTTTCTGAGATTTACTGCCTTTAAATGAATTAAAATTATAGGTTAAGCCAAACCAAAAAATCCGGGTTTCACTTTTGCTGTCATTATTCAGTTTATAAATGGAGTTGTCTGAATTGATCTCCCAATTGCGTGTGTTAAAAATGTCTGTCAGGGTTAAGCTAACGGAAAACGTATTATCAAAAAATATCCGTTTAACGGCAATATCTGCATAGTATATTTCACTTAAATTGAACTGAGGCAATTCGATTGGAGAATTATAATTTAGAAAAAGTTGAATTTCTGTTTTTTTCTCAGGTTTTACTATGGTTTTGATATTTCCTGTCCACGCAAGCGTATTTGTACTCAAATCAATTTCGTTGTATTGCCCGGTTGATTTAGCATAGAATATTGAAAAACCCGGATTTATAGTAATGTTTTTGTTGACTTTATAAGTTATGTCAAAATCACTTCCTATTTTGTTTTGTCTGTCTCCATTTACGTAGGTAAGTATTAACTTGTCAGGGACTGACAACATAGATACCTGGGTAATAAAATCTTTGGTCAGGCTGAAATATATGTTGGTTTTAAATTGAAATATTTCTTTAATCAAAGAATAGTTAAATTCTATTTTATCAAGAATTTCGGGTTGCAAATTTTTATTTCCTGTTTCATAAGTCATCTGGTCAATCACATTGATAAATGGATTTAACTGAGGGTAAGTGGGACGTGTTATTCTGCGATTTACACTCAACGCCACACTTTGTGATTCATTAATATTGTGTTTAATCAGTAAATATGGAAATGGAAATACGTATTCTTTGTAAACCCTGTCATTTATAGATTTTTGAATTAATTCCGAGGTATTGTATTCTACACGTGCACCAATTTTAAAATAGAATTTTTTGAATAAACTGTCGGAATACATCAGGTAGGAAGAGTAAATATATTCCTGATGTTCCAAGTCATTGCTAAATGCAGTGTTTAAGCTCCACTGATGTGAGTTTGTATCCAAATCGTAAAAGTAATAATTGAAATTGTTCCATCTTGAAAATCCTTTCAAGCCAAGTTCCATTTTACCTGTTTGGGTCATGGATTTAAAGTAGTCTGTCTGTATTGTCATATTCGTAGGTGCGCCACCACCTGATGATTTTTGCAACAGCTCGTTTTCAATATAATATTCAGCAGGTCTTGAGCCTTTTGTCCTTGAAAATGAAGCGTTAAACGAAATTTCAGTTTTGTTTTTCTCAATTATTCTTTTGTAGAAAAGTGTGCTTTCAATGGTTTTTCTTGAAAAGGGTATATCGTTTTTTCTGTTAAAGAAAATTTCAGGCAATGTATCATTCACTTGCCTTCCGGAAATGGTTTGGTTATTTTTCAATGTGGGAGATGCATATTTGAATCCAAATGAAAAAATGTCGTTCTGAGTTGGTTTTGCATTTAATCGCAACGCTAAAATATGAGTTGAATTTATATGTATTGAATTAATTTTTTGGTCAACAAAAACATTTTGAGTGTACAACTCTCTCGTTAAATTACTCTGAATTCGGGATTTTTCGTATTTGCCATTATAGTTTATGCCAACATCCCAAATCCCCTTTGAATAATTAAAACTTAACCCGCCATTAATCCGGTTATTGAAGCCATAATTCAAAGTAGTGGCACCACTCAGGCCTGACATATTTTGCCTTTCCGTAACAATATTTATAATGCCACCAGTACCTTCTGCATCATATTTTGCATCCGGATTCGTTATGATTTCAATATTCTCAACATTGGATGCGGGAATTGATTTTAAAGTTGAAATTGTGGTGGGCACTCCGTCAATTAAAATAAGAATATTCTTGTTACCACGCAGATACACATTATTTTCGCCGTCTACACTAATCGACGATTGACTTTTTAAAACTTCTGTAATATTGCCTGAAACAGACGAAATATTTTGTGCTACTTTAATTTTGGTTTTTTCAATGGTCATCTGCTTTTCATTTTGGGTGGCGGTTACCTGAACTTCATTGAGGGATAGGGCAGATGTTGCCAAAAAAACGGGCTCTGAAAGATTAACGGATGTATTAAAAATCTCCACATTTTTTGAACCAGTTTGATAGCCAACAAAACTTGACCTTAAAATATACTTACCGGGTTTCATTTTATTTAATACAAATTTGCCCTTTGCGTTTGTTATGGTTCCGGTTATTAAAACTGTATCCGGGATTTTATAGATGGCTACCGATGCAAATTCAATGGGTTGTTTGCTGGTCAAATCCAACAGCACTCCTGAAATTGAAAAGGTACTGTTTTCTTGTCCAAATGAAATTTGACAAGAAATTATTAGGAAGGATATAAGGATAAAAAGGTGTTTTGGGTTTTTCGCCATCATTTTTAATTTCAAATATCAGGTCTTTGTGTTGAATATATTACAAATGGTTTAATATCAACACTAAAAGTGTATTATCTACCTCCTGGCAATATTTTGTAACGCGCGTGAGCGGTTCTGGCTTCTTTTTCAATGTCTTTTTAGTTCCCATTTCCAAATTATTCCATCTTCGTTGTTTTTTCTTTCATTGTATCTGCTTTCCAAAAGTGAAACTGACTTTTGTTTTCATCGTTATTCACTTGTCGATATATTATTTTTTATACCCTTAATTAATAACCATAGCGTTATTGAAACTTCTCCAATTGCAACCAATAAAAGTGCAGGTCGGCTCACAAATGCACGATAGTTTGGGAAAAGCATAAATGTAGAACTGTCAATTATATAAGCGATACCTGCAATGATGAGCAATATCCCAAAAATACGCGGAATAAACCCTGACTTATAAATCAATTGACCAAATGGTATAAGCCAAAGCCCCCAGAATACTTCCAATGCAACCATTCCGTTCTCGTTAATTTTAAGAAATAGCGTAGCAATATCCTGTCTCTGATTAAGTTCAAATGTTTGTAAAATTTCGCCTTTGTAAATCATCAGGGATGTGATATTGAATGCCTCCATAATAAATACGGCAGGAATTTGCACAATCACCAGAGCAACCATAAGCTTAGCCTGACGCTCGTTTACTTGTTTAAATATTCGGTACAGAACCAATACCAAAAGCACAAAAATGGTGTTGCTGATAAAATCATTAAATATGCCCGTTCTAAACAGGAATTCGTTGATGAGGATATTTTTGGCAGTACTAGCAGCATCACCTTGTACATTAATTTGAGATGATACAAACATGATACTATAAACGCCTGTTATTATCAGAAGAAGGTATAAAAATCCGGCAAGTCTTGCAGTCTTTTTAAGTGAGTTTAACTGATGTTCCATAGTTGATTTATTTATAAAGTTTTTAAAATGTCACGGGATGGTATTGATGAGTTTGAACTGTATTTTCCGCTGTTGCTCTACAATGACTGCAAACGGGCGTGCATAAGCTTTGTGGCGGACTTTGAAAGAAAAATCTTTCTGCCCACGACGATTTATATTTCATGCCTACGGCAGACAAGTGGAACTAAATTATTCATATTCAGACCGAAACCCGCCATAAAGTATATGTTAGTTAGCCGCTTGCATTTTTATTTAGAATCTAACAAGTCATTCAAAATAATTATTTTACTGCCATTTTTTTCGTAATAATTCAGCATTTCGTCAATTTTCCTTTTATCATAACTCGTAATACAATCTGATATGACAGTAACTTTGTAGTTTTCCTTGCACATATTAAATACGGTTGATTTCACGCATGCAATGGCGTCTGCTCCTGTTATGTAAAATTCCCTTATTTCATTTTTCTTGATAAAGTCAGCAAAATCTTCGCTGGTCAATGCGTTGCCTTTGGATTTTTCAAAAATGTTTTTGGAAACCAATTTCATGTCTGAAACAAAATCAGACCCACGAGTATTAGGTTTGAAAGTCCTTGTGCCTTCAGATAAGTTATAATGCCTTATGTAAACGACATGAATTTCATTTTCCACTGCCCAATCTATTGACCGATTAACATTGTCAATGATTTCTTTGTAGTTTTTGGTAATGTCATTTTGAATGTCAATTACCACTAAAGACTTTTTCTGCATGGAATTTCCTTCTTTTATTTTTATATTTTAATTCAATTTTCTATTTCATAGTCCATCGCACTCTCGCTTGTTCGCTTGCGGCTACGAGAGGATAAACCCAACTCTTGCATTTATTTCGTTAGTACCTTTTTTTTACTTCTTTATACTTAATATACCCATATTCAATCGTTTATAATTAGTTAAATCGGTTCTTTTCCTCTTTATTGTAAATAGACAATCGGGTGTTTGGTGAGGTAAATCTACGAAATTATTTTAATGATTTTAAATGGTGTGTGTTTTATTGAGGATAGTTGTTTCATTCAAATTGTTTTAAAGGAGATGTCTCGTCATTTCGCTTGCCTGCCATGGGGCTTGCTATTTTTATGGGTACTTTGTAAGGCAGGCTTCGCTTCATTCTGTCGACATGACAAACAAGTGTTGCCAGTTGCATCTCCCTGCCGAATGGGGGTTGAAGTGGAGGGGGTGGTATTGATTGGCATGCGTTACGCTATCACTAAACTAGCTGGTGAGGGGGAATGATTGGTAATAATACATCCCTGCCTGCCTTCGGTAGGTGAACCTGCCGCAGGTTTACCTATCGAAGGCAGGTTTACCTACCTCCATGCCTACAGCAGGTAAACTGGAAGGCAAGCTCGTTACCGCTGCGCTCAAACAAGGACGAGACGGGTTTTCAGATTTTACTATCATAATGTTTCCCAATTAGTTTAACTTATCTGTCCTTATTGAATCCTTCTAATTTATTAATCAGACAATATCCATGTTAATTGCGTTTTTTGCATTCTGATTAATGCTTTTTATAATATTGTATATCATCCATTTGAAATTTCAAGTCAATCATTTGCCTACCCAAGTTAATCAATTTGTTTGTAAATTCACTTTACAAACCAAGTCAAGTTTGAGATAGCTTTATTTATTTTTCAATATTTTAATTAATCATTATTTTTATAATCTTCCCTGATTGGATAAAACACATCTGTTATTTCGCAGTTAGTAATTGCTTTGGCGGAATGCAGAGCATTTGAAGGAATAATGGACACAATTCCGGGATGCAAAATTTTGAATTTCCCATTTATTGTCAGTTCAAACTTACCTTTAGTTACCATTGATACTTGTTCGTGGATGTGTTTATGTTCAAGAGGAATTGAGTTTGCTTTGATTTCCCAATATGCAAAAGTCATGTTGGCTGAATGAACAAATTTTACTTTAAAACCAACAAGCGGTTCAAGTTGTTTAATACTCTTTAGGTCTATAAATTCCATATACTTGAGTTGATTACTTTCTTATTTTTATTTAAATCTAATTAGCCCCGTCATTGTAGCAAGATGATGGTCATCGTGTGCTGCAGCGAAAATAAATAAATTAATAGTATACATTGGTTTCTTTAATATTGGAAGCAGGCAATTGTATAGCCTGACCTTTGTTTATGTGTTTGAACAATCGATATAATGTCATTCCTATTAAAATCCAAACGATGCTGCTGAGAATACCATTAATTATACCTGTTCGAAATATAAACTCATTAGCGAGCATCTTAACAGAAGTGGCAACAGCATCACCATGCATAATAGTTTTCGTTTGAACATATATAAGACCATAGATGGCTGTTATTATCCAAATAAGGTACATTAATCCAGCAAACCTTGCTGTTTCTTTGAGAGAGTGAACTTTATTTTCCATAATTGGTTTTCTGTAATATTATTCAGTACGTCAATATTCAATTGTTGTTCTGTCATTGTTGGTTGATGGTTGAGAAATCACAAGAAAGTCAATTGGTTCATTGGTATTATTAGCAATATAATGTGCGGTTTTTGGTGGAATGAGTATTCCTTTTTGCTCGTTAACAATTTCTGAGGTACTATCTATGTAAAATGTTGCTGTTCCTTTAAGAATAAAGAAAAATTGTTGAGCATAAGTATGGAAATGCAATTTTTCCTTTGCTCCACTTGGCATACTTTCTTGTTTAATTGATAATTCTTCTGTGTCGGCTAAAACCCAGCAGTCACAATGGTCGCCCCACAAATAATGTTCGGCCATATACTTGTCAATATTCATTTTCGTTTATTTTAGTTAGACTATTTGATAGAAACTAAATGTTTTTTCTTGTATAATTGCCATAAAATCAAACTTGTAACCGCATAAACTATTATTGCGGGTGTTGAAGTTTCAATACCAAAATCTCCCCCATTAAAAAGAATATTATCCCCTATATTCAGCTGAACCAAAACTTCAGATTTTCCTTTGATGCTGAATGCAATTAATCCATTAAGTAATAATAAATTCCATAAAAAATGAACAATGCCTGCATTCCATATACTTTTCGAATAAACATAAATCATCAGAGACATAAACGAAAATAGTAAACCAGCTACTAAAAGCTGAACCACATTCAAGAGTGAACCTGCCCCCCCGATATGAATTAAAGTGAACAATAAAGAAGTCACAAAAGCTGATATCCAAAAATTATATTTACTTTTTAGTAGGTTATACAAATAACCTCTAAAGATAATTTCTTCTACAAAGCCAGAAGCTAAGGACACTCCAAGTGCTTTGAGAATAACATCAATAATATATGATTGACTTAATTCTGTATTTATGCTCCTGATGGATAAATTACCGGTGATATAAAATATTGCCACAGTCATAATTGGCAAACTCAAACCGACCAAAATCCATAAGCCCATATTTAGATTCTTCGCACTTAGTGTGGGTATATTTAATGGAAGCTTCACTACATACTTTGTGTACCAGTAAAGTAATAACACTGTAATGGGAATTCTAATTATTTCCGAAATACTTACTAATAGTCCGGTTTCATTGGCAAATCCTATAATAAATCTAGGAATAGCAGCAATTGAAGCTCCAAGTATAAAAATGATAAAATACCCGAAAAAATTACCCCATACTTTCCAAGTTTTCATTTCTTTCATTAGTTTCCCTATTTAAATCGTAAACCGCTGCTGTGCATTCATTATTATTTGACAATTGGTGGTATATTATTTTTTACACCCTTAATTAAAAGCCATAGCATTATTGAAATTTCTCCTATTGCTACAAACAAAATTGTAAATTGGTTCACAAATGCACTGTAGTTAGGAAAAAGCAGAGATATAAAACTGTCAATCATATATTCTATACCCGCAATGATGAGCAATATCCCCAATATACGGGGAATAAACCCCGACTTATAAACCAATTGACCAAATGGTATAAGCCAAAGCCCCCAGAACACTTCTAAAATTGGTGTTCCGTAGTCGTTAATTTTAAGAAATAGCATTGCCAAATCTTGTCTCTGACTAATTTCGAATGTTTTCAATATTTCGCCTTTAAAAATCATAAGGGAAGTAATATTGAATGTTTCAATTATAAAAACGGCAGGGATTTGCACCATCACCAATGCAACCATCAATTTAGCCTGACTCTCATTTACCTGTTTGAACAATCGATAAAGAACCATTACCAAAAACACAAAAAAAGTGTTGCTGATAATATCACTAATTATACCCGTTCGAAATAAAAATTCATTGGAAAGGATATTTTTGGCAGTGGTAACAGCATCACCCCGTCCGATAATTTGTGATGGTACATAAATAACACAATAGGCACCTGTTATTATCAGCATAAGATACAGTAAGCCGGCAAGTCTTGCGGTTTTTTTGAGTGAGTTCATATTATTTTCTAATTGATTCCGCTTTTTGCTCTGCCTTTAATGTTGAGTCCCATTTTTGTTCTGCCTCTTTTTGTGCTGTATTCCATTTGTCTTGAAATTCTTTTTGAGCCGCTATTTCTGAAGGAGTTGATAACCTTGATGATGATGATGCAGCAGCGAACTTCGTTAACAATATAATGACAAATGCAGTTGCAATAATTACCAGGACTAAACCTGCCATTGGCAAGTGTTTTCCACCATTTCCTTTTTTTGGTTGTCCAACTGATGTTTCTTGTTGATGTGTGTGTTGATTTTCCATTTTATTTACTTTTTATTTATGGGTTACAATCTAAATTGAGATTCTACTTTATCTTTTTTGCATCTGCTTGTCTTCCACCTTGATTCATAATTACTTTTGTTACTTTACCAAATTCGTCTTTGACAAATTCAAATTGGGCTTCATTAACTTTCAAAAAGAATTTTGTCTGAGTATCGGCAAACATTTCAAGTTTCTCTTGTTCCGGAGCTTGTAAGAATAGTTTGTCTTGTTCTTTGATGATTGAAAAAGTGAATGCAGATGGAATTTCATATACACCCACATAAGTTTCCAATATCTTTCCATCGACTTTTATTCCGTTTGTATCCGGTATAGGTTTATTAGTTTTGTTCCAAACTTCGTTTCCGGTTAGTTTTTCAGCTATTAATTTTTCGATTTTCCCTTTTTTATTTTTTGAAAACTCTATTGTTTGCATCGGATCATTATCAAAGAAAAACTTATCTTTTTGATATGCTTTTAGATTAGTCCTGGGACCTCTACCAAGTTGAGAAAACAACTTATTTTCGGACACAGTAATGATTCGTTGCAAACCTTTTTGATTTTCATAAACACCTATGTATCCTTTTAAAATTGTATTTTCTACAGATGTTTCTTTGTATTCGTAAGGCCTTCCAGCTGTAAGCGCTGCCAATCTTGTAGCAATATCTTTGGGATAAATGCAATCGCAATTAGAAAAAACGGCAACAAATACATCTTCTTTGGGCAAATAGATTTCCATCGTTCCAAAACCCTCGATACTACCGCCATGCCAGATAGAAGGGCTGGCATAAACATTGCCCAAACGCCAGCCATAGCCGTAATCCGTTTCTGTTCCATCTGTCAATTTATACCTTGTAAAAGCTTTATCAAGGTTTTCTTTTTTTACCAGTTTATAGGTATGAACGGCTTGGTGCCATTTAAAAAAATCCTCTACAGTGGATTGTATTGCACCTGCAGAGTAAACATGTGTAATGTTCCGGGATTGGGAGTTTTCAAAACCATTCTCACCTTGACTATAGGCACCCACTCTGTTTTTAATGATGCGTGTATCATTAGCGTATAACGAATTCGTCATATCAAGCGGCTTGAAAAAGTTTTCTTCAAGGTATTCTGAATATGGTTTGCCCGTAATTTTTTCGATGATATAACCCAGTAAAAAATACCCTGAATTACTGTATTCCCAATTTGTCCCCGGAGTAAAACGCATCGGTAAGTTCTTGAAAAAGTCTATTACTTCGTTTGGTGTGCAATCCAATGCCAACTTTTTTTCAGGATCTTCCATGCCTGAAAAATTATGAATACCCGATGTATGCGTTAGCAAATGCTCAATTGTGATTTTATTTCCCTGTGTAGGATAATCGGGAATAAACTTTGTGATTTCATCCTGCAAATTTAATTTACCCTGTTCCATCAACTGTAATATTGCCACCGCAGTAAATTGTTTACCAATAGAGGCGACCCAGAAAACATTATCCACCTGCATGGGTGTATTTAATTCCAAGTTAGCCATGCCAAATGCTTTCTTATAAATAATCTGCCCATTACGGGAAACCAAAGCTGTTACACCCGGTTCATCAGTTTTGAATTGTTCCGAAAATATTTTGTCAAAGTAAGTGACAAGTTGCTCATCGTCTTTTTGTTGAGCATAAGTAAGATTGAACAAAAGTCCAAAAACGAGAATGAGTGTTAGTTTAATTGAATTCATTATTTTTATTTATCATTAAAGTTAATTTTCGTCAGAATGAGAAATCTATATTTTTCATAAGAGGTGAATTTAATTTTTAAAAAATATAAATCATTTCTTTAGTTCGATTTTACACCCAAAATTTGATATTAGTGTTAATACCGTTAAATCATCAGCATCTTTATATCAGGGTAACCCATCAGCTTGAGAATAAAATAGTTGACTGCAGCTTCGCCAGGATCATCAGAATAGCAAACAAGTTCTGCATATCTCGGTACTCCGGCCGCAGACAGGATCTTCCAGATATCTTTCGCAGCTTTGGGAGTACCATCTGAATTAAGGAGATCAGTGTACGGGACATGTACAATTTTGCCGTCCTGAGCCTTTGTAGGTACATTCTTCCCTGAAGCAATAAATACCTTTGGATAATGGCCTTGAGTACTTTTCGCGTCATCAATCATTATGCCCTCGCGGAAACTACTGGTATAATTCGTGGGAAGTATTGATAATACATTGGGTATCTTTTGAACGCTCACAATGGTTGTATCCTTGGTCAATTTGAAACCAAGTTCTACCCATTTCTCATGGGAGTCAAGGAAGACAGATGTTTTAATCTGTCCAAGTTTTTCCAGCATCAGAAAAGCAATTGCCGCATCTTTTGTTATCCCTTTGCCTGAAATTACAACCGCTTCATGAGAAATATTCACACCCGACTTACCCAGAATTTCAGACAACTTATCAGGATTTGTGATATTGCTTTTAAATACATCTGCCGGGATATTAACTGCAAATGGCAAATGTTCCTCATAGAATTCAGCGGCAGGCCTCACATCCAAGAGGGTAACGTTTGAGATTCCATACATCCTAGCCATCTGACCGCCCCAAAACTGCAGCCACTGTGATTCTCTCATCAGATAAGGAGCATCATAAGTCCAAACCGGGAGTTCCCTTTGATCTGCCACCCATTCCAACTGAGAGCCCTGGTAAAGTTTCACCATCGGGTAGCCCAACAGGAACTTAAGAGCGAAGAACGGCAGACTGGCGGCAATACCGCCCCCGCAATAGGTGTAGATCTTCTGTTCAGGACTGATACTCAAATAGGATAGAATGTTTTTTATTTCTTCATCGGATTTAAAGGTTTTATCCTGATTGTAAAAATCGGCACCAGGCAGCATGATGGCATTTGGGATATGGCCTGGCTTGCTAAAGGACTGGAGTCCTCCATAATGCCAGTCGGGATCCAGTGCTTCTAATAATACATTGTTTTGAAGATCTCCTGAGGCGGTAAGAAATTCCGGCAGTTCTGCTTTTGCATCTTCTTTAATCTTTGTGATTGTAAAAGTGCCTTTATTCACAACCTGTGTAATTTCTTTTATTACCGGTAATCCTGTTTCCTGCCACTTTGAGAGTCCGCCGTCGAGGATAAATAGATCCTTCGCAGGGAAGCCATAATAATAAAGTGAGAATAGGAGCCTGGTGGCCATGAAAGTGCCACCCTGATCGTACATGACTATCTTTTTCCCAGGACTGATTCCCCAGGACCGGTAACTTTTTTCTATCTCAGCCACCGGTAGTTCCTGAACACCATAGGTGAATATATCGTAGTTGATTGCTCCGGGAATGTGTTTTGCTGCATAGATATGGGAAGGTGACGCGTCGAGTAACATGATATCAACATTCTTGAGGTTTTTCTCAAGCCAGGTGACACTGACAAGATTTCCTTTTATTCCTTCTTGTGCTACCAAGGGCTGTATAAGTAACAGGCAGAATGCAATTGTAGTAAGAAAGCGATGGCTCTCAATCATTAACATGACTACCCGAGGTGTCGAATACTTCACATTTGAATAGAATTTCAGGTCTTCTAAAATTCTAACGGTTTTTTTATTTGTGTTCATCTTTTCTCCTTTTTAATTATTATTTATTTAGCTTGGATAGAACTTTCAGTTCCAAACAATTCAAACGGGACTTCATTGAAATTATCGTTAAAGAAATACACTGCAAGAATGAAGTAAGCAATAAATCCCAGAATAATAATCATCTGAACGCCGGATGTTTTTTGAATATCCTGTTTTGATTTTGAATCGCAAACTTCGCCAGGGCAGTATTGAGTTTTTTCTCTATAAAAAACTGAATAAAATTTACATCCTAAACAAATGCCAAACGCTGTTTCAAAGAATAAGAATATAAGGCAGACCAGACAGATAATTCCTGTGATGGGGCTATATGAATTTACTACTACCATAAGAGTGAACATAGTAGTTGCCAGAACAACACCAATAAGCCAGGCAAACCTTTTTTGTTTAGCCCCAACATATTCCGGGGCTTGATTCCGAACAATCAATCGACCGATTATTAAAGAAGGTGAAAATCTGGGATTTACAAAGACACGTATAAGTATATCTGTAAGGAATATTGTAACTGCATACTTTATCAACAAAAAATTCCCCTTAAGAACTGCTACCAGTACAGACATAAACATAATTAAAAACAGTAATCCTGCTGCAGCTCTTATTTCTCTTTCATTTAAAACAGGGATGTTAAATCCGGCAACATCTTCTCCGAATTTTATAATTTCATTTCCCTTTTTTGTAAGTCTGACCTTTTTATTCATGATGGCAGTTTTGATTTGAAAAATAATTTAGTTTGAAGTTATTTTATTAATTCCCGGGATTAGCACCAGGTAATTGTCGGGCAATAATAAATATAAAATGAGAGCTTAAAAGCTTGTGTCAATAGTCAACAGGTTAAGGTATACTAACATCATATTAACGTCAATAAAGAATTTGAACAGTTAAATAAATAAGAAGTAGTTTTATTGATGCAAAGCATTTCATTTTTTGGATTGACTTTTTGGCGTTCTTTGTGCGCATCAAAAGTCAATTACAGAGGTTTGATAATTAGAGGGGTAGACCAGACTTATTTTATTTCATAAATAGAAGATGAGCATATCAATCAATAAACAACAATTTAAGTTTTACCTATGGGTTGGCTTTGCCTATCTATTGCTATGGCTGTTCCTGGATTTAGTAAATTATACCGGTCCGTTGCATGCTGAGATTTTCAATAATATCTGGCGGTTTGTTTACATAGTTCCTGTCAATTTTATTTTTTTCGAATTCACAATACCTTTTATAAAGCGGGAAAGAAAAAATTTATTTTACAATATTCTGCTCTTCCTTTTGGCAGTATGGGTTCAGTTAATGTTAGGCTCTTATGGCATGTATGCATGGAGATATATTGGAGTCCAGTTTCATATTTATACTGCCTTACTAACATTCTCCACACGGTCACACGCAATTTCTGCTCAAGCCGCTTATGGTGTGATGTCAATTTTCTTTTTTGGCATCATAAAGCACATTTATGATTATAGAAAATTAAAAGAAGCCACGCAACTACTGCGTATTGAAAAACAGGAAGCGGAATTAAACTATCTCAAATCACAAACGAATCCCCATTTTTTATTCAATACATTAAATAATATCTATTCGCTTTCGAGAGATAAATCTGACTTAGCTCCTGAATCTATTTTGCGGCTTTCTAAAATCTTACGATTCATGCTTTACGAAACCAGTGGAGAGTTTATAAGTGTAGAGCAGGAATTGGAAATTATCAACGACTATATTGAGCTTGAAAAAATGCGTTACGATAATTCATTGCGCATCAATTTCAAGAATGAAATTGAAGACCTAAAACAACCTTTACCACCACTGTTGCTGATTCCATTGGTTGAAAATGCGTTCAAGCATGGTGTTTCAGAAACAAGAAATCAGCCTTTTGTTGATATTCTTCTTTCAGTTAATAAGCAACAGTTATTATTTGTGATAAAAAATTCAACAGAAAATTCTGATGGAGAAAAGAGTGTGAAAGAGAATATCGGTCTTTCTAATCTAAGGAGACAACTTGTATTGCTTTATAAAGAATACAATTTATCTGTTCAACAATACGAAACGGTGTTTACAGCTACTTTAAAAATTAATCTAGCAAGCCATGTCTAAAATAAAGTGTATTGTAATAGAGGATGAGCCGTTAGCGGTAAAAGTTTTATCGGATTATATTTTGCAGGTACCGTTTCTGGAATTACAAGCAACATTTAAAAATGCATTACTGGCAACTGAATACTTACGAGAAAATTCTATCGAACTTATTTTTTTAGATATTCATTTGCCAAAGTTAAAGGGGATGGCTTTTTTAAAAACGCTTTCGCATCTACCTGCGGTAATTATTACAACCGCTTATCATCAATACGCTATAGAGGGGTTTGATTTAAACGTAACTGATTACCTTTTGAAGCCATTTGCTTTTGAACGTTTTTTAGTTGCAGTAGGAAAAGTAAAAACAGCGCAAAACGAAATTCCGAAAGCAAATGAAATCACACAAAAAAAGGATTTCATATTTTTGAATATTCAAAAAAAGAAGGTTAAAATATTATTCTCGGAGATCGTTTACATAGAAAGTCAGCGTGAATACATCAAAATTGTTACAACAAAAAGAGAATATACTCCTAAGATGAGTACACATGAAATGGAGAGTCTTTTACCTGCAAATCTTTTCAAACGTATTCACCGATCGTTTATCGTTTCAATTAACAGGATTGAATCATACACTGCCGAAATTGTTGAGGTAAATGGAGCATCCATCCCCATTGGTAGAGAGTACCGAGGTGTTATTGAGAATTTGTAGTTATTTATTCATCGTCCAGAAGCACCAGACGCATATAAATAATTGTTTTGAAATTAGTTTGAGAATTTTCTTGCATAGCGGTTTTGTTAATTATCGTAAAAAGGAACTCCTTTGTGTCGATCAGATGTGTCGATCAGAACAGGAGTTTTTTACCTGGTTGGGCCTTGCCTGGGTTAAGCTTGAAAACCGATAAGGCCATGTCACTTATCAATAAAACTGAACAACAAAGCAGTAAAAGTATTTTCTGAGCCGCTGACAGACAAGTACGGCTGGAAATATTATGCTGAAGTACCGCAATGAATGCGCCTGACTACTGCGGAAGATGTGAAAAACGGATTGTTCAAAAAGAATACGCCGTTCCTGCTTCATGGCATCATTTCAGCCAAATACGAATGCCACCGCATTAGCGGTGAATTCCCTGAAAGGTTGAAGCCTTTTATTAAGGGAGGAAAGGTGTAGATTATAGGTTAACGGTACGTGTATAAAAGAAGGCGGTTTCGGGCTACTTCGTTATGCACTTACACAAAACATATAGCGCGTACCTGCTGGCAAAGGCAGGGGCTGCAGCCCTTGAATAACCTATGAACTCGCTATTTTTTTTTTGAAGTTAAACACCGGCATTTGTTATCTTTATACAAAGGTAAATCTATTTATTTTTCAACTTCTCCCAAGTCAGATGAACGTTTTCTTCTCCCTTATTATAATCAACTTGACGGACTTTTTCAAATATTTCGCCGAATGGTATAATATTAATCTTACCAGAATCAGGATACTCGCTCACATCAATCCCGACGGTTGTTCTTATATCCAGGTATTCGCATGGAACAGTCTCATGATTATAAAATTGATGGGCACTTGTCTCGCCCATTTCGAAGAAAATAATTTGACCTTTTTTCGCAATTTCAAATCCTTTTGGTGTCCGTATAGTCATTGAACCAGAAATGATCATTATTAATTCTTCCGCATTTCGATGAAAATGGTATGGGAATGAATATTTACCAGAATCTAATTTTCTTAAATCAAAAACAAAATGCTTTGAATTAGCAATCTTTGTTAATCTTGGAGAAAGAGTTAATAAATTAAACTGCTCCAATGCTGAAGGGTCATTTTTATACTCTAAATCGTCCGGGTTAATTATTATTGGCATAGTTTTAATTATTTAGTTGATACTTTTTCACGTTACGTTTCTTATAATGGAGCTTATCAATAGAGTAAACCCAACTCTGGATGTTCTCAATTTAATAGCTCTATTTTTTACCTCTTTAAACTTAATAACCTGCCCATTTTCAATCATTTAAAATTATTTAAATCAGCTCTTTATTTTCATTGTAAATGGATCATCGGGTGTTTGGTGGGGTAAAACTAGGAATTATTTTTATTGGTTGGCATTGGGGGGTAAGAATTTACGGAGTTGTATGCTTCTGGTTGTGGTTTTAACAAAGGTAATTCATGAACCTTTTTTGAAAAGCGTGTACTGATGGTAAATTTTAAGATACACTTTGGCATGAAAAACCAACTACTGCAACGAATTTTTGGTGGACTGGCTTTCACAATCGCATTGGTTACCTATTTGCTGACAATTGAACCTTCTGCAAGTTTTTGGGACTGTAGTGAATTTATTGCCTGCGCCTACAAGCTAGAAGTGGGACATGCGCCCGGTGCCCCATTGTATATGATTTTGGGACGACTATTTAACTTACTGGCTCTGGGCAACACAGAAAATGTTGCGGTGGCCATTAATGCCTTATCGGCTGTAGCGAGTGCGTTAACAGTACTGCTACTGTTTCATATTATTTATTGGTTTGTAAGCAAACTATTACAAAAACTAACAGTTGAGCATGGTCATTTTGTGGCTGTGGCAGCCTCACTAATAGGTTCTTTATCCTATGCTTTTACCGACAGTTTCTGGTTTTCGGCTGTTGAGGCCGAGGTTTATGCTACCTCTTCGCTTTTTTCGGCCCTTGTATTTTGGTGTATTACTAAATACGAGCAAGAACCCACTGGTTGGCCAGAGAACAGGTGGTTGGTGTTGATTTTCTTTTTGTTGGGATTATCGGTGGGAATTCATCTTTTAAATTTACTGGCGTTACCGTCCATGGCGTTGGTAATTTATTTCAAACATTACAAACAATCTACATCCAAAATATTCATTACAGTCGGTCTGTCGGTATTGTTAATTGTGGTTTTTGTATATGGAATCATTCCCGGAGTAGTAAAAGCAGCAGCTTACTTCGACCTATTATTCGTTAATTCACTAAAGATGCCTGTTTATTCGGGAGTTCTTTCTTTCGTTTTTTTGTTGGTAACAGGACTACTTCTGTTAATGCGCTATTTTAAGAGAAATAAAAAATATTTTTTGCGTTTTGTGCTTTTGCTGTTTTCCTTTTGGCTAATTGGGTACTCTTCTTTCGTCATCCTGGTTATTCGTTCAGCCGACAATCCGTTTGTAGATATCAATAATGTTGAAAATGTATTTGGTCTGGTCGATTATTTAAATCGTGAGCAGTATGGTCAAAGACCGTTAATTTATGGCAACAACTTTAACTCGCCTGTTACAGATTCGAAAAAGCGAATTACTTACAAGCTTTACAACCAGTCATATCTACAGGATGAGCTGAACCCTGAATACGGATACGATAAGAATACACTGAGTTTTTTTCCACGCATGGCCAGTACGGAAGCCCGCCATGTTGAGGCTTACAAAAAATGGGTAGATATTAAAGGTCGGAACGTAAGGGTTCCCGGAACCGATGGCAACTCAAAAATCATCCATGTACCCACATTCGCCGATAACTTTAGGTTTTTTGTAAGGTATCAACTTGGCTATATGTACTTCCGCTATTTTATGTGGAACTTTGCAGGACGACAAAATGATATTCAGGGAGTTGGTGACAGATTTTTTGGTAATTGGATATCGGGAATACCCTTTCTGGATAATTGGCGCTTAGGCAATCAAAACGAAATTCCTGGTGTGAATAGAAACCCAAGAACACAAAACAAATATTATCTAATCCCTTTGCTTATAGGCCTATTGGGTATGTTTTTTCAGTTCAGGCATGACAAACAGAATTTTTGGGTAGCCTTGGCACTTTTTTTAATAACAGGTCCGGCCATTGTTATTTATCTCAATGAAGTCCCTGTTACACCCCGCGAGCGCGATTATGTGCACGTAGGTTCGTTTATGGTTTTTGCCATATGGATGGGTTTGGGGGCCGCTGCCCTGTTCCAGGCATCTGCAAAGTATATGAAAGGGCCTTTTGCAAAATGGGTGTTGGCTGTAATCCTGGTTATTGTTGTTCCCGGATTCATGTGGAGTGAAAATTGGGACGACCACGATAGGTCGGGCAGATATGCTGCCCGCGATTTTGGGAAAAACATATTGAGCTCATGCGAGCAAAATGCAATACTTTTTACATCTGCCGATAACGATACCTATCCCATTTGGTACCTTCAGCAGGCCGAAGGTTTTCGACCCGATGCGAGGCAGATCCTCACCACTTTTTTACCAATAGATTGGTATGGCAATCAAATGAATAACAATTACAAGGGGTGCGGGAGTGTTCCGATTTCATTTAACGAAAAAGAGTTGTTGATGAATACAAATCAATATTTTCCGGTAATGGCCAAAATAGACAGTGCTATTGATGTGAAGGAAATGATTCAGTTTATTAAAAATAGCGACAAACGGACGCAGTTACAAACAAATGAGGGAGAATTTTTAAACTATGTACCGGGTAAAAATTTGTCATTGGCTGTTCATGCGGATCACTTTTTAAATGAGAGCAGCTATTTAAACATTGAGAAAAGTGATGTGCCTTCAAAAATTTACTTTTCTATCAAGAAGAATTATTTGTTGCGGGATGAGCTTTTGGTATTGGATATATTAGCAAACAACGATTGGAAACGCCCGGTGTACACAATTTATCCCCAAATATTTCAAGAAATTGGATTGTCGGAATATTTACATCGCGAGGGCATGCTGTTTCGCTTGCTTCCATACAAGAACAACGATGTTTTACACAACAGGAGAACATTTGCCAATCATCAGTACGACCTGATTGTCAATGAGTTTGTCTGGGGAAATGTAAACGATCCGAGCGTATTTGTGGATCATACCATTAAGCAAATGGCTGAGTCATTCAGGTTTAGACAAATGTTTACCGAGGTGGCCGAAGAACTAATTGGTCTGGGAGAGAATGAAAAGGCTGAGAAATTAATTGATTTGGCGCAAGCCACTTTCCCGCAAAGTCAATTTAAGCATAGCTATTTTTCGACCAAAATGGCCAAATGTTATTACAAAATGGGTGCAAAGAAAAAAGGTGATGCACTGGTCGAAGATATTTATCAAAGCGCCAGCCAAAACCTGCATTATTACCTAGATGGAAATGCCATAAACAGAAACGAAATGAGTTACGAAGTGCAATTGGAGGTGTATTTAATGCAGGAACTTATCCAAATATGCAGCGAAAACAATAAACAGCTGCACGACAAACTAATTAGCGGTTTTGAAAAGTTTTTATGATGGAAAAGTGTTCCATATAAATCCCTATTCAATCATTGTTTGCGTATTGTATTTTATTCAACGGATGGGGTTTTGTTATGCGGGTCCGCCTGATAATGAGATTGTCTGGCGGTGATATACCTGATCCTTTTTCAAAATTGAGCATGTATTTAGTTGATGGATAATGTATCTTTAAAATGAATATTTAAAGTGTCAATCGAAATAAATGTATGGGTGGAATCGGCTACCTGAACAGTGCTTTCATTGTGGTTGTAATGGTTGTAACCCATCGAAGAGATGACCAAAATGGCTACAAATCCCAGTTTCCAGGCAACCAGTTTTGGGGCAAAAAGCATACTTAAAAATGGCAGAATTTGATTTTTATGCACAGCTGATTTTGCAGATTTCAAGTGCATATGATACATTAGCCTTTCCCGGATAGCAGGGTTAATGCTAAAATGTAGTTTGTCGTTTTGCAACTGGTTGCTTAAATGTTGCTCAAAATTATCCATTTTCTTAAGTATTATGTTTTTAAGTAATTAGATGTTTATCTAATTCAAATTAATCGTTTCAATATTCGTTGTTGCCATGAATTTTATGTTGGAGTTTTTTCTGAATTTTTTTCCGCGTATAAAATAACCTTGATTTAACCGTTCCCACCGGTAATTCAAGAATTGAGCTTATCTCTTCAATGCTCAAGCCTTCGCGGTATTTGAGCAAAAAGGCAGTGCGGTGCATTTCGTCGAATTCATTCAAACAGCTAAAAACATCCTTAATTTGAAATGACGAATAATTTGTTGTTTCTTCGTCATCAGGAATGGAATCTGTATCAGTACCCTTCTCAACAATATCCCGAACCACTCTGTTTCGGTACTCATTTTTGCACATATTGTGCGCGATACTGAATATCCAGGTCGAAAATTTTCTTTCAACATCAAACAAGTGTGGCTTATCAATTATCTTAATAAAAAGGTCCTGCAGAAAATCCTGAGCCATCTCTTTATCATTCCACAACATGCGGTAGAAATAATAAAGCAACCGTTCATTATATCTTTTGTATAGCTCATTAAATGCGGATGAATCACCATTGGTTATGGCAACTATCAGCTTTTCGTCGGCAAGCTGTTGATAATTTAGAGGTTTAAATTTAAACATTGCTCTTGTGTGGTTTGTGCATCACGGAGTAGGCAATTACACAAAAAGCGATTACTATTATGATTGGTGACACGGTTATTTTCCAGAAACTATAGGTGTCAGAACCCAAAGCCATCATTACAAACCCGCTAATCAATAAGATTAGCCCGGTAATCAGTGCACTTTTCGATATTTCTATTTGTTCCATACAAAGTACTTTTGTTTCAGTACACGCAAAAACCAAAAGGTTCAAATTAATTCTTACTTTTTCTGCCATGAAAAGAAATGCCTATACCATTGCTTTTTGCATTCTAAAATTAAACCTTTTTAAATTGGTAAATGCTTAATTAAGAAAACTTAACTAAATAATCTTTTTCTTAAAGTCTAAAGGCCTAAGCCACTCGACGCTCTTTTAATTTAAGAAATTGTTTAATTTTAATTTAAGGTGCCGTTAGCAGCCCAAATAGGGGTAAAAGAATCATCTTTTTTGTGTAGTTCACCCGGATGAGACTATATAAATTCAGCAATATTCCCTTCTCTATCCATATGCTTACCCCAGGAAAGAAATTTGGAAAGTATTTTAATATCTCTTAAATCAGTTTCTTGTTTTCAATGTAAATGTATCATCAGGTGTTTGGTAGGGTACAGTTAGTTGTTAATTTTATTGGTTTGGTATTGGGGGTGGGAATGAAAATTTTAAAAGAGTAGATGATTCACAAGAGAGGAGATGAGTTTAAAGATTTGTCAAAAGTTACACTATCGCTAAACGCGCGCCGGTGGGGCGTGTGGTTGTTTATTTTCTCTGTTAAAATTTATATTTGTCCCTTTTGCAAAACCAGTTTGGATCACAGGAAGTAATCTCGCATCCTGCATAATAAAAATTTCTTTTATTCATTTTGCCAATCATTAGACCATAAGCAATTGGAACAACCTTATTTTTTTTTCCGCAAATCGGACATGTCTTATTATTTCTATGTTTGTCATATTTGCATGGTCTTGGTAAACCCAAAAGGACAAGCACTGTTGTGTCAGAAGTAATTTTTACACCAGTCAGTGTCGTATCTCCGTAACCAATAATACTTGTTTTAATGTCATATTTTCCAGGTAATATACTGTCAATTACAAATTGTCCATTCAGATCAGTTGCTGCACCGAGGTTTGTTCCAACTAACCAAACATTTGCAAAAGCAAGTCCTTTATTTTCTCTAATGTCATTAACTTGACCTTGGATTTTTCCAAATTGTCCAAATGCAATCAAACATGATGGGAAGATGAAAATTGTTAATATGTAGTATTTTAATTTCATGGTTTTTTTCTTACAATGCATGCCAACAGGCACGATATGCTGTGAGACGGACTTTGAAAGACAAACCTTTCTGCCCACTCCGATTTATATTTGGAACTAATATATTCATTTTTATAGCATAACCCGCTAAAAAGTATGATACAATGTTAGGCATAGGTTTTTTTTAATATCAATTTAATTTGCCACATCAATCGTTCATATGATCCAATATCCATAGCCCTTTGGCCAGAAAGCATACCAGAAAATACAATTGGTGTACTTTTTCCATTGATCTCAACCCAATATGCTCCAATCTCATTGTCAAAGTTCAAATCAAAATTCAAATTAAAACCTTTCCATATGTTCTCAAATTTATTATGCTTTTTGACCTTTTTCTTTCCAAAAAATTCTGAGGATAAAGAATCTGTTACAACAAGAACTCTGGGATTTGATTTTGAGATTATTTCAAATGCTATATCTAATTGTTGTTTGATAAAATCCACATTTGTATAAGTAATATCAGCCACTACTTCTTGCTTTGTCTCCCGCATAAAGATGAGATCAATGTGTGACCATTTTGAATTGTCACAATATGTTGCAATCCTTTTGAACTTATCAAAATATCTATCTTTCTGGTCATCTTTTAAGGGATAAAATTCGATTGCTTTATTCTCTTCTTTAATTTCAGTACCCAATCTAAATGAAGGATTGCAACCCACAAATAGAATTGAATCTTTAATAACTGTTTTTGGTAAAATTGGAGATTTTCTATATTCACAATCCAACTCATTTAAAACAGGGATCGTCTTAAAATTATTCCATATTGCCAAAACTTTACTTTTGTACAACTCTTCAATATTAATTATGTCAACCATTTTAAAAATGTTTGGATACTGGTTTTAAGCTGTGCATAACATTCACATACCGCCAATTGCCGCTATGCCTTTTATATAGGCTTTGTTGTATAAATTCCTTTCAGTATTCATTTAATTTTATTGCAACTATATTATTCAATTAAACCGTTTATAATTAGTTAGATCAGCTCTTTGTTTCATTGTAAATGGATCATCGGGTGTTTGGTGGCGTAAATCTAGTAATTTATCTTTTCTGTTTGACATTGATGGTGTTTTATTGAGCAAAGTTGTTTCATCACATTTTAGAGGAGATGTCTCGTCATTTCGCTTGCCTGCCATGGGGCTTGATGCGTTTATGGGTACTTTGTTGGGGCAGGCTTCGCTTCATTCTGTCGACATGACAGGGAAGTGGCACCAGTTGCACTTTTCTATCGAAGGTTGATAGGAGTGGAGGGGTATAATAGTCACGCGTTACGCTATTGCTAAACGCGCGCCAGTGAAGGAGGTTTTTTAGAAAAATTTTGATCCGGGAAAATGATCGACCTGACAGCCTACCCTTCAACTTTCGAAAACTGCATTGAAATTGGTTAGTACAGTTGTTCTCTACCTTCAGGAGTAATAAAATCCGGGGTCCATTCAGGCTCCCAGATCAAGTTAACGCTCACATTAAAATC